>ERZ1673746.17-NODE-17-length-282833-cov-37.353457_pt1 | contig 282833 bp, 265 predicted proteins | sample MGYA00580205_ERZ1673746 | MGnify/ENA primary metagenome ERZ1673746 (study PRJEB41218, sample SAMN15661771) | gut metagenome | host: Homo sapiens | place: Canada: London | collected 2015-08-20/2019-03-30 | study: EMG produced TPA metagenomics assembly of...
TATAAAATTTTCAATGTTCTTTCAATTTAGCCTTGACTTTTTATTTGCAGGCTTTATTATTTTGCTCTGTTCACAGTAAGTTCGAAAATACCTCGCTAACTGTTCACAGTATATCATGAACTAAATTTTGACGCAATTATTCCAGCCTTACCGGTATAGGCGAATCTCCCTCCAGGGAATTTTCCGTGACGATACAGTCAAAGGCTAAAATTTCCACGCCTGCCCGGACGGCCATTAAAAGGGCCTCCGCAAACTCAGGATGGGTGATCCGATTGGGTTCAAATACGTGCACACTCTTCATCTGAATTATAAAAATAATACTCGCCAGATATCCCTGACTTCGAGCCTTCACCAGTTCATTGATATGTTTGATTCCCCTTTCCGTCGACGCATCCGGAAACCGGGCGATACCGTCGACTTCCAGTGTCACACCCTTTACCTCGATATAATGCTTTTGCCCGTCATGTTCCACATATAGGTCAAATCGGGAATTACCGAAAGTTTTTTCCCTTTTCACATAAGTAATATCAGAAAAGAGACGGCCCGCCCGGACCATCTCTTCAACAATCTGATTTGGCGCAGTAGAATCCACATTCACCCACTGACCATTTTTTTGAACACAGACAAGGGAATACCGGGTCTTTCGCTCCGGATTCAACGACAGTTCCAACAGCACCCGTGCGTCCGGCACGAGCAGCTCCTTTAACCGTCCCGTATTCCGCACATGGACAGCTTCTGCCGTGCCTTCGATCATCACTTCCGCAACGAAGCGATTGCATCGACGGATAAACCTTCCCTCGGTCATTCTTTCATATTTCATCGGCTTAACCCACCGAACCAATTACAATATTATCCCAAATCGGATCATTTGTAACGGTATATTCACCTTTCCATGTTTCATACATCTCTTCAAAGCTTCTCGCCAGAGCTTCATCTGAGCTATCCTCCGCCGTTTCAGCAAGTCTTTCCAATGCCGTATTATAAACTTTGGTTGAAAGCGCCTGTTTTTCATTTTTAATACGAATGCCCTCTTCTGTCAAAGCAAAATCCTGAGCGATTGCCGCGCCAAGCTCATCCATATAAGCTTTCGCTTCGTCCGCACACTGCCGTTTTTCTTCATCCGATAAAGATACGCCGTATTCTTCGGCCTTACTGTTTAAAATCTCCGTCCGGACTAAGCCGTTATAGAGTTCCTCTTTCGCATACTCATGAAGCTTTCTGCCATCTTCCATTTCCGTGTTCCATGGCGATTCACCGTACTGGGATGTATAGAAATCTCTCAGCTGATACAGATAAACATTTACTTCCTTCATCGTAACTTCACGGTCATTCACCTTTATAACGGCAATATTCATCTCATCTGTCGGAATCGGATCGTTCGCCGTTGAATCATCAAAAGTTTCTCCCGCCGGCTGCGACTCTGCTGCGGTCTCCTGCTTTGTTGACGGCTGAGTTTCTTTTACTCCTGCGCCATTCTTATTCAGCAGTGTCATCACGATCACTGATGCGATCACACCTATCACTATTCCGCATATGATCAATAATACGATCAAACCTGTTTTATTCTTTTTCTTAGCCATTTTAGTCTCCTTTCTTCGTTACATACGACAACAGTATACCACATTTTGAGAAATCTGCATACTATAAGAATATACACATTTTAAAGGAGGATTCTATGAAACCTTTGTTGGATGTCCATGACGTAAGCTACTCTTATCACACATTATCCGGAGAAACAAAGGCATTGAATCGTCTGTCCTTTCAGGTTCAATTTAATGAATTTTTAGGTATTGTAGGACCCAGCGGCTGCGGAAAATCGACAATTCTGTCCTTAATCTTCGGCCTGCTTTCTCCAGAGTCCGGTGAAATTAAAATTCACGAGGCCCTCTGTAAGGATCACACAATGCCTATTGGTTATATGCTGCAAAAAGACCATCTGCTGGAATGGCGGACAATTTATGAAAATGCACTGCTTGGACTGGAAATCAACCATCAGATGACTCCGGCACGTCTCAAAGCCGTGGATCAGATGTTCAGAGATTATGGTCTGGAACACTTTAAAAATGCAAAGCCTTCACAGTTGTCTGGCGGTATGCGCCAGCGCGCTGCTCTGATACGGACCCTTGCCCTAAATCCGGGACTTTTGCTGCTGGATGAGCCCTTTTCGGCACTGGATTATCAGACCCGCTTAAATGTTTCAGAAGATATTTATACCATTTTAAAGAAAAAACACAAGAGTGCTATTCTTGTGACCCATGATATTTCCGAAGCTATCAGTTTTTGTGACCGGATTGTCGTCCTGACAAACCGTCCCGCAACTATAAAGGAAATTGTTCCGATTCATTTGTCCATTGAGGAAAAAACACCGTTGAAAGCCCGCTCCGCTAAAGAATTTCAAGACTATTTTAACCGATTGTGGGGTGATTTAAATGACTGAGCCCGTCAGCACTTATCAACAGGCTTTTATAAATAATGATCGGCGCCGCCGCCGACTTGTTGCCTTCTGTCAGATTCTTATACTTGTACTCTTTGTTTCTCTTTGGGAAGGTACCACCCGGCTTGGCATTCTCAATGATTTTATTTTCAGCAGCCCTTCCAGAATTGTCAAAACCTTTGTTACTATGGCCGGTGACGGAACCGTTTTTTATCATATAGGTATTACCTTGTTTGAAACTTTTCTGAGTTTTTTTATTGTTCTGGTGGCCGGCATCCTGCTCTCGGTTCTTTTGTGGTGGAACCGGAGTATTTCTTCCGTTCTGGAGCCTTATTTGATCACGCTGAACAGCCTTCCCAAAACGGCTCTGGCACCCATTTTTATTGTATGGCTTGGCAATAATATGAAAACCATTATCGTCTGTGCCATCTCTCTGGCCATTTTTGGTACGGTCATCAACCTGACGACCAGCTTTACCCAAATGGACCCGGATAAGCTATTGCTCATAAAAACCCTTGGAGGAAGCCGAAAGGATATGCTCAGCAAGGTGATCATTCCCGGAAGTGTGCCGAATATCATCAGCAACATGAAGGTCAACATCGGCCTTTGTCTGGTCGGCGTTATCATCGGCGAATTTCTCTCCGCCAACGCCGGACTGGGATACCTGATCGTTTATGGCAGTCAGGTTTTCAAGCTGGACTGGGTACTGATGTCTATTGTAATTTTGTGTATTATAGCTACTGCTCTTTACGCCCTGTTGAATTTGATTGAAAAAGTTTACCTGAAACGCCATACCCAATAAAAAGCCGCAGCCCTGTTTCTGCCCAGGCGGACCCGTTTTCTATTGTCCGTCGCCGAAGCAGGGCTGCGGTTATAAATAAAATTCTTATTTATAAAAAACTCTGTTCTACTGTGACCACAGCATAAAAGCTTTGATCAGCATCATGAATCTTTTCTTTCATCCACCGCTCAATTTCCTGTTTTCTGCAAAGTTCTTCCGGCGCTACCACCAGATCAAAAATCAGGTTTGTATGCGAACTTCCCCGGACCATCCGAAAATCATGAATTTGCCATCCGGCATTTTCAGCCGCCACCATATCCTCTACCATTTTCCTGGCTTTATTCATTTCTTCATCGTCGGTTATCACCGGATCCATGTGAATCGTAGCATCGCACTGAAATTTTTTCATTAAATCTCGCTCAATATTATCAATCAAATCATGAGCTTCCAGAATATCTTCTTTATATGACACCTCGGCATGAAGCGAAATCATACGTCTTCCCGGTCCATAGTCATGAATGATCAGATCGTGAACACCGAGAATCTTTTCCTCGCTCAATACCCGCTCCTTAATTTTCTTCACCAGTTCCGGATCCGGCGCCTGACCAAGCAATGGCTGTATCGTATCTCTGGCCGCAGTAAATCCGGCAAAGCATACAAAGAGTGCCACCAGAGCGCCAATCCATCCGTCCGGATTTTTTCCCGTAGCCATAGCAATAAATACACCGATCAAAACAGCGGATGTAGATATACAATCACACAGACTATCAGCAGCCGTCGCTTTCATTGCCTCGGATTGAATCCGTTTTCCAAGTTTAAGATTAAACCTGCACATCCACAATTTCAATAAAATAGAGGCAACCAAAATGACGATGGACGCCACGCCAAAATCGGGAGCTTCGGGATGAAGAATTTTTTCCACCGAGGACTTCATAAGTTCCACCCCTGTCATCAAGATCGCCGCGGCAATAAAGAGCCCTGAAAGATATTCAATCCGGCCGTGCCCGTAAGGATGCCCCGGGTCTGCCGGCTTTCCTGCCATATGAAACCCGATCAATGTCACTACTGACGACGCTGCATCGGACAGATTGTTAAAGGCATCCGCCATGATTGACACGGCCCCCGTCGCCAGCCCGGCAAACAACTTCAATGCAAATAAAATAACATTACAGCAGATTCCAACAAAGCCCGACAATCTTCCATAAGACTGCCGGACTTTCGTATCATTAATATTCTCTTTATCCTTAATAAACCATCTTACTAATAATTCTGTCATCTACAGGTCCCTCCTGTCTCCGTATATATACGGTCGATTATACCTGTATCTTATGCAAAAGTCAAAGCTAACTATTACTGCCGGCCTGTTTCTTTTCAGATACGTCGATTTTCGGAGATTTACTCCGCCGCCTATGGACAGCCGCTCCGCAAACTCGCTGCGCTCAGACAATGCTTCGCGTCTGTCGCTATGCTCGTAAATCTCTGAAAATCTTCCTACCATCTGTAATCGAATAAACAGCACCACGTCAGTGTTTTAATTAAATATCCCCATTTGTTTCATTTGGAAATTCCACCATAATACATGTGCCTTCCCCGGGTTTGCTGTCGATGGTCACCAGGGCCCGGTGGAGGTTCGCTCCGTGTTTAACGATGGCAAGTCCAAGGCCGGTGCCGCCGGTTTCTCTGGAATGGCTTTTATCCACCCGGTAAAACCGTTCGAAGATGCGTTCCTGTTCCTCCTCCGGCACGCCGATGCCCGTATCCCAAACGGACCAGCGGACAGCATAGCCCTCCTTTGGCGAAGGTTCCATAAGTATATGGACCGAACCGCCGTCCCGGTTGTATTTCACCGCGTTGTCGCAGAGATTATAGATCATTTCATAGATGACCTGGCGAACGCCGTTGATCTCTGGAACGTCCCCGTCGATCGTCATGGTGATTTTCCGTTGTCTAGCCACGGCCTGGAGGCTGTCCACAACTTCCTTTGTCACCCGATTCAGATCCACCGGTTCAAAAGGCATCATATCCGACTGTTCATCCAACCGGGACAGTTTTATGATATCTTCAATCAGTGTTGTCATCCGGGTGGCCTCTTTATAGATTCGGCCTGCAAACTCGGGAATATCTTCTTTTTTAACCATATTTCGACTGATGATCTCCGCATAGCCGGAAATGGCCATCAGCGGCGTTTTCAGTTCATGGGAAACATTCGCCGAAAATTCCCGCCGCATTCCTTCAGCCTGCTTCAACTCTTCCAGCTGCATACGGATTCGTTCATTCTGATGATCCATTCGGGTGAGCAGCGGCATAAATTCTTCATATGTCGGCTCTTCCAATGGCTTGTCCAGATTAATCTCATTGATTGGGCGGACCATACGCTCCGTTTCTATATATATGATAACGACAGAAATGCCGATAATCGCCGCAATAAGCAGCGCCATAAAAGGCGCCATAGAAAATATCATCTGATAGATACTGTCCATCGAGCTGCTGACCCTGAGAATATTTCCGTCATCCAGAGTGACCGCATAATAATACACCTTTTTATCAAGCGTATCTGAATCTCTGAGAGAGGCGCCGGTGGACTGATAAAGAGCCTGTGTAATCTCAGGACGTGCTTTATGGTTATCCATCGACGAGGCGTCGGCTACCGAATCATACAACACTTCTCCTTCCCGGTTGACAATCGTAATCCTCCGACTATCCTGAAACAATGTCTCCGTTTCCAGAAAATCCGTCCCCTCCGCATCGATGGCTGCTTTCAGCGTTTCGGCTTCATTTTCTGTTCCCAGTTTCAGTAAGTCCACCGAATGAGTATACATAAGGAAGGTTACCGACAGGAAAGTCAAAATGACTGCGGCCGCAACAATGACCAGCGTATTTCGAATTATTTTTCTTTTCATCTTCAGCCTCCGATACGATAACCTACGCCGCGCACAGTCTCAATATATTTGCCGTACTCCCCAAGCTTCTGCCGAAGCGTCCGTATATGTACATCCACTGTCCGCGTTTCACCGTCAAAATCATAGCCCCACACCCGGCCCAGGATTTGGTTCCGCGTCAGGACAATGTCCTGATTTTCAATTAAATATTTCAGTAATTCATATTCTTTTAAAGTCAATACGATTTCTTCGTCATCTGCAAATACCTGATGACGTTCGGAACGAATACGCAGATTTTTATATATAAGTTCCGAAGGTCCTCCCTTTGGACCGCCCCGCCGTAGTACTGCCCGCACTCTGGCAATAAACTCCATCATACCGAAAGGCTTTGCAATGTAATCATCCGCCCCCATATCAAGCCCGGTCACCTTATCAAATTCGGACCCCTTCGCCGTCACCATAATGACCGGAATATCCTTTGTCACCATGGAGCTTTTCAGTTTCTTTAAGATGGACAGACCATTTTCCTTCGGCAGCATAATATCCAATAATATTAACTCCGGTTTTTCACCGGCGATCGCATTAAAAAGATCCGTACCATTGGAAAAACCAGCGGCGTGAAAGCCACTGGACTCCAGAGTATATACAATAAGCTCCCGAATATTTCTTTCGTCTTCCAGACAATAAATCATAAATTTTCGTCCCCTCTGTGTTTTCCGGTGATGGAAAATTCCACCCATTCGGAAATATTGGTCGCATGATCGCCAATCCGTTCATAATATTTGGCAATCAGTAAAATATCCATTACATGTTCATGTATCTCAGGATCTGAATCCATCTGCCGTATGAGCAGATCTTTTACTTCAAGGAAAAGATTGTCTACCACATCATCATACTCGATCACTTTTTGGGCCGTATCCAAATCCTGCCATACATAGGCGTTCACGCTGTCTGTCACCATCCGTACGGTAGCCTCTGCCATCCGGCCGATCGGTATATCCAGTCCCGGCGCTTTGATATTGGATGTTAAAATAATTTCCGCAATATCCGCAGCCTGGTCGCCAATCCGCTCCATATCCGTGATCATTTTCAACGCAGCGGAAACCTTTCTCAAATCTGAAGCCACCGGCTGCTGCTGAAGCAGAAGTTTCAAACACAGCCCCTCAATATCTCTTTCCTTTAAGTCGATCCGACTGTCCTTTTCGATGAGTTCTCTGGCGGCTTCGTAATCCTCATCCACCAATACTTTATACGTCATCGAGATGACCTGTTCACATAGATTCCCCATCTCAATGAGCTTTTGATGAAGCTGCTCCAACTGAGCGTCAAAACGGTTTCTCATATCAACCAAACCTCCCTGTAATATAATCTTCTGTCCGCTTATCCTTTGGAAGAGAAAAAAGTGTTTCCGTATCATTGTACTCAATCACCTGACCTAAAAGGAAAAAAGCTGTCTTATCTGAAATACGGGCGGCCTGCTGCATATTATGAGTCACCATGATGATAGTATAACTTTTCTTCAGCTCCACTGCAAGGTCTTCGATTTTGGAAGTTGAAATCGGGTCCAGCGCCGACGTCGGCTCATCCATCAAGAGGACCTCCGGCTTTACAGCCAATGCCCTTGCAATACAAAGCCGCTGCTGCTGTCCGCCGGACATGCCGAGGGCGCTCTTTTTCAGCCGGTCCTTTACCTCGTCCCAGATAGCCGCATTCCTAAGCGACGTCTCCACGATTTCGTCCAGTTTGGCTTTCGAATGAATTCCGTGGGTTCTCGGCCCATAGGCGATATTATCATAAATACTCATTGGAAAGGGATTTGGTTTCTGGAATACCATACCGACCCGTTTGCGCAGAAGATTTACATCCATATCGCCGTAAATATCTTCCCCATCCAGGCGGATATCTCCATCAATCTTACACCCCGGAATTAAGTCATTCATCCGGTTAAGGGATTTTAAAAGAGTAGATTTGCCGCAGCCGCTCGGCCCGATGAAAGCCGTAATCTCTCTGGCGCCAATATTTAAATTCACATCTTTCAGAGCATGAAATTCACTATAATGCAAATTCATGTCTTTAATTGTCATTTTATCGTTCATATTAATCATACCTCATGCCTTTGTAAATTTTCCTGCGATCACATTTGACAGGCCATTAATAAGCAACACGAGCACCAGTAATACCACCGCTGTCGCATAAGCTTCATTCACATGAAGCCCTTCATTTGACAAAGCATACATATGCAGTGCCAGAGTACGTCCCGACCCAAAAAGACTGGACGGGATTTGGGCCACCGTTCCTGCCGTAAACAGGAGGGCTGCCGTTTCTCCGACGATACGTCCCGTAGCAAGAATCACTCCGGCCAGAATCCCCGGAACTGCTGCAGGAAGGACGATTTTAAAAATGGTCCGCAGTTTGCCCGCTCCCAATCCAAAACTGGCTTCTCTGTAGGCATCCGGCACAGCCTTGAGTGCTTCCTCTGTTGTCCGCATGATCAATGGTAAAATCATGATGACCATGGTAAAGGCGCCGGATAAAATGCACAGCCCCCACCCCAGTGTTGTCGCAAAAAACATCAGTCCAAAAAGGCCGTAAACAATCGATGGAATACCGGATAAAGTCTCCGCTGTCATACGAATGATCTGAACAATCTTACTCCCTTTTCCCGAATACTCTACCAGAAAAACAGCGGCAAACACGCCGATTGGCACCGCGATCAGCAGGGTGAGAACCGTCATGACTACCGTATTGACTGCCGCCGGAATAAGAGAGACATTTTCTGAAGTATACTCCCACGCAAAAAGACCTGGTTTCAGATAAGCCACACCCTTGACCAGTATAAAGGCAATCAGAAAAACAAGTACTGCAAAGGTAAGAACGGCACATACCATGACCAGGGTCTTTAAAATAGCCGACAAAGCACGGCCGCTATGCATATCACTTTTATTATTCATGGAAAGTCCTCCTGTTCAGCATGGATACGGCCAGATTAATAATCAGAATAAAAACAAAAAGCACAACGCCGGTAGCGATCAGCGCCTCCCTGTGAAGGTCCGCCGCATATCCCATTTCCAGAACGATATTTGCCGTCATTGTCCGCAGTCCCTTAAAGAGTCCGGCCGGCATTCGCGGCTGATTTCCGGCAACCATGACTACGGCCATCGTCTCTCCGATAGCACGGCCAATGCCAAGAACAATTCCCGCGATCACCCCTGATTTTGCCGCCGGAAGCACCACAAAAAACAAACTTCTCTCTTTGGTTGCCCCCAGGGCCAACGAGCCTTCATAATAACTGTCCGGCACACTTCGCAGTGATGTTTCCGCCTGGGCAATGATTGTCGGAAGAATCATGATAGCCAATACAATAGAGGCCGTCAGCATCGTACTTCCGTCCTTCCCGGTCAAAGAATTCATCAACGGTACAATTAACACAAGACCAAAAAAACCATAGACAATGGATGGGATGCCCGCCATCAGATTAATTGCCGCCTGACAGACACGATAAATCTTTTTCGGACAGTAGGCCGCCATAAAAACGGACGTAAACAACCCAACCGGTACGCCGATTGCCAGGGATACTCCGGTCACACAGACACTTCCCATGATCATTGGAAAAATACCGAATATGTTATTTCCCGGTTTCCATTTCCGGCCAAAGATAAAATCTCCAAACCCTATTTTTGCCATGGCCGGCAGCCCTCCTGCAAAAAGGAAGATACAGATGAGGGCTACGGCCAATACAGAGGTCAGAGCAGCCAAAAAGAAAACCAATTTCATTCCATTTTCTTTATTCAGCTTCATATTGGATTATTTTACATCCTCCCAGGTTGTGATTTCTCCAGTGTAAATGGATTTAATCTGTTCGCTTGTCAATTCTTTGATACCGCTGCCATTGTTTACGATAATGGCAATACCGTCCTGAGCAATAACTGTCGCGGTAAGACCTGCTTCTGTTTCACTGTCTTTTAATTCCCGGGAAGCCATACCGATATCACAGAGACCGTCAATAGCAGACTGCATGCCTGTTGTAGAGTCACTCTGCTGAACCTCTATTTCAACGTTTGGATTTACGGCTTCATAAGCTTCTTTTAATTTCTCCATAACCGGTGTTACTGAAGAAGAACCGGCCACAACGATTTTACCTTTAACGTCGGCCGCTTCATATTCCGGCTGATCGCCAACAGCAATATATCCATTTTCCACCACAACAGCCTGGCCTTCTCTGCTCATAATGAAATTAATGAAATCCTGAGCCGCATCACCTGGTGTCCCGTTTGTTGCAATATTAAATGGACGCTGAACCTTATATGTACCTGCAGCAACATTGTCAGCAGTCGCTTCCGCACCATCCACTTTAACAGCTGTAACAGATTCATTTAAAGAACCAAGGGAAATGTAACCAATCGCATTAACGTCTCCCTCGACTGTTGTCATCATGACAGACGTGCTGTTTGTAATTTTCGCATCCTCGGTCGTCATATCCATTTTTTCACCGTCGACTTCTTCTTCAATACCAAGCAATTCGACAAAAGCCCCTCTCGTTCCCGAACGATCTTCTCTGGAAACAACCGTTATTTCCCCCGAAGCGCCTTTCACTGCGCCGGCTGCCGAATCTGTTTCTGTCTGCGTTGTTGTTTCTGCTGATGTCTGTGCCGTTGTTTCTGTTTTTTCTGTTCCGCACCCTGTCAGCATAAGTGTTCCGAGCATCAGTGCAGATAATGTCATTAATAAACTTTTTTTCATCTCTTTAATCTCCTTAGCTTAAAAATGTTGTTTACGTTTGAAATGTTAAACATTCAATGTAAAATCCTTAAGGCAGACTTTGTAAATTTTACGTAAAATATTTTTCTTGTTTTAAAAGAATTTTGAAATGCTTTATTTTACCATTTTCTTGAATATAAGGAAGATTATCGGATTGATTGACACCCCTTTAAAAGGCTGACTAAAATAAATTTCAAAAGGAGGCCGCCTATGAAGAATCCATTGATTGGCGAACGATTAAGATTCTATCGAGAACAGAATAATCTGACAGTAAAACAGGTATCAGAAATATTGTCAGAAACTCATCCTGTTGCTGATAAAACCATTTACGGATGGGAAAACGGCCGTACCCAACCGGATGCGGATACACTTCTGCGTCTTTGCTGTATTTATGAAGTCAATGATATTTTAGAAGGTTTTTACTACAAAACACCAAAGAAAACCGTATTTAAACTGACGCCGCAGGAAAAAACTCTTATTGAAGAATACAGAAAACATCCGGACATGCAGACAGCTATTCAAAAATTGCTTGATATTGAGTGAGACCGCTCATCTGCTCTTTTGAAAAGAATTTTTTCTTTTATTTTCGCTATATTTCTTTTTATACGGGAATATTTTGGGATTCGTTGACATACTTTTATATGGATAGCTAAAATGAGGTTCAAAAGGAGAATGGCCATGAAAAATCCGCTGATCGCCGAGCGACTGAAATTCTATAGAAAAAAGAACAATCTGACCATACCGCAAGTATGTGAATTACTATCGGAAACTCGGCCTGTGGCCGTTAAAACAATCTATGGGTGGGAAAGCGGGCATACGCAGCCCGACGCAGATACATTGATGCGCCTTTGCTGTATTTACCATATTGATAATATCCTGGAAATCTTTGGTTATAAAGCTACCAAAAAATCCGTATTTAATTTAACACCTCAGGAGAAAAATCTTATCGAAGAATACCGTAAACACCCGGATATGCAGAAAGCTGTTCAAAGACTACTGGAAATTGAAAAAGACACCTGAAAAGATGATTGGTCTTTCGGCAGAGGCTCATAAGGAAAAAATTTATAAGTAAAATACGTGTTCTGAGTATGTTGAGATTTTCCTTCAAATCCCGATTCTCCTATTCAGAAAACTGAAATCTATTGTATTAGAGATACCAGACCAAACCATTTTCTGTTACCTGAATCATTGCCCCTTTCGGTACTTTTTGCAATATGATTAATACATCCATATAATCGGGTGCTGGTGAAATTAATCCCATAATCGAAGACACCATGCATATTGTCATCAACCACTTCATCGTAATCGGGCAGACCAAGAATACAGCAAGTAAGACTATCCCCGGAATCAAAGGTGCCAATGACATCATTATATATCGTTCTCTGCTAAGTGCGGCGGAAGATGCAGCATATGCTCTCAACTGTTTTAAAGATACTCCTATATAAACTTTTGCTCCCTTTGGATAAATTATAGCATGAAGAAATTCATGTAACGGCATTGCAACAAAGCATACAATGCAAGAGAGAATCATATATGGTTGAACAACAAAGGCACCACTGAACTAATCAGCTGAATTTGGTTCAATTTGGACTTTTTCTTTTATGTAGGGTATACTTATCATAATACGCCTTATTATCTGTTTTACTCTGTCAACATATTTGGAGGTACTCATTATGCAAGCAACCTATATTCTGAAACCAATCGCCCATATTCACAGTGATTTTCCTGATAAATTCGGTATCCCCCGTCAAAGCGGGCTCATTGATTCTCTGAAGGCAGAAATTATTTTTGAGCCTGAATATCGAAACCCGGACGCGTTCCGGGGTTTGGAGACCTATTCTCATATATGGCTCATATGGGGATTTTCTGAAAGTATCCGCAGTGACTGGTCGCCTACCGTACGCCCGCCCCGTCTCGGCGGCAATACACGTATGGGTGTTTTTGCCACCCGCTCCCCATTCCGGCCAAATCCCATCGGGCTTTCCTCAGTCCGCCTGGAGACCGTCAAGACCCATTCCGAACATGGTCCGGTACTTTATATCTCTGGCGCAGACTTAATGGACGGCACACCGATTTTTGATATCAAACCCTATCTCTCCTACGTGGATAGCCATCCGGAAGCTTCCGAAGGATTCGCCGGCTCACTCAAAAGCTATAGCCTTAATATTGAATGCCCCGCCAAACTTTCAGAACAAATCCCAAAGGATAAACGCGAGGCCCTTTTTGCCCTTCTGTCCCAGGACCCCAGACCATCTTACCAGAACGATGCAGAACGCATCTATCGCCTTCGTTTTGCCGGAATGGAGATTGAATTTCGAGTAAAGAATGAGACAGCATATATTATTTCGATATGGAAGAATATTTAACCACTTATCACTCTACCATATAAAATCATTATCCAATATGAAATCGAACTTCTTACAGTCTTTAATCTGTCTGACAAGATGATTCTCTGTAATCATAGAATCTATATCCAGAACTATCATCTGAATTTGTCCGTTCTGTTTTTCCGTCATAAAATAAAAATAATCTTCCGAAATTAATATAATAATTATACCATACAAAGGTTGCCTTTTTAATCAGGTAGTGGACATCTAATTACCGTGGCAGACTTTCCCTCACGCAAAGGGTTCCCGAGGATGTCAAGTCATTGTTACAAAATGGGTGGGGAGAATGTTATGTCAGTGTCACAAAACAAATGTGGATTATCTTTGCTTTTTCCAGAACTTCTTCATTCAGCTTATCCTCAAATTTGTTCTTCCTTAGTATCCCTCATTTTTCTCAGCATATTCCTGTTCCAGTTCCTCTGCCAGATACGCGTCACTCATGCAGTGCATATCCGATACACCGTCACGAATCAGCTGATAGGTCTCGGAATGGTAAAAGAAATCCAATGCCGTATCCAGTGAAAATCCCTGCTGTTTAGCAAAGCACTCAATGACACGGCTGTATTTTTTCTGAAGTAAGATCGGATTAGCTGTCATAATATTTCACTCCCTTCAAAATGCATCAGAGACAATGCCTTCTCTGTGCGGAAACAAATTTGCAGGTTCGGCTTTTCATATCGCAGACGGTTGATGGCTTCCATCTTATCAATCAATCCGTCAAAAAACAGTTCTACCGTATTGAATACCTTATCATTGGCAACACCGCCCACAACAAGGTCATAATTTGTCGAATCTTTTCCGCTACGGCAGTTCAGAATGAAATCCAGCCATTCCTCGGAATACGAATCGAATTTCAAAATTTTCAGTTCAACTTTCCGGCTTTCATCATACTCATATCGAGAAATAATACCGTCTTTTCCACGACGTTTGAACTTTCCGCACCACTTTTCAGCCTGCGCATGCAGTGGCGTAACATAGAAGCCACGTCCGAAGTCAACATTATGACGGGAATGGACCAAATCCGGCTTGGCAATCTCTAAAAAGGAACCATGATAAAGAGTCATACTTTCACACCCCTTTCTTTCATCACGTCAAGAATGTCGTCTACGATATATTCCCGGCTCTGAGTATGCAGCACTTCATATTCCGGCACGATATACCCGTTCAGAATATCACTCTTTTCAGTAAATGCTTGATAGACATGCTCTGCATCTACACCCAGCTTTGCCGCCACATTTTCAATGCAAAACACGACGAACTCCAGCTCACTGGAATTTTTTATTTTTTCATCCTGCATCACAAATTCGACCTTCCTTTACTTAATATTTGTTGCAATTTTAGAACGAACTACGTTAATTGATTTTTTCTTTTCTTCCTTACTTAAAACTGTATTTGATAATCTTGAATCAAAAATATTATGTTTCACTTCATTACCTCCTCTATATCCCCTTCTTATTTGCATTGCGTCTTTATCTCTTCTATAAAATCTTTCAATTCACGCATTTTTGTCACAATTTCAAAGTTTTCACCATTTAATTTCCAAATATCAATTGAGCTAATTGTTGTTGCCAACTCTTACAATCTCTTTCGTATCAACTAACTGAGACACAGCTCCAGATATTTGGCCACGTGTAACATCTTTCCCACTATTTACTACTATATACTCTTTAAAATCTGGTGCAGTGTACATACCACCCTGCCTAACACATTCTTTTATTAACATTTTAATCTCAGCTGTTGATATTCTCATTCCACTCTGTCTCCTTTGTTCTGTTTTATTAATTTATTTATTATTTTTATTTATATTTAATTGATTACATTTTTAATCTTCGTATTAAAATTGTAATACATGTCAATATCTTTTTCAATGCTTTTAAATTATTGTATAATTTCATTTTTTCTAAAGCATTATCCCGTCCACAGCATTTTGTAATTTTTCGTTTCTTTTTAACTTCATTTCTTAGGCAGGCTTTCGCTCACGCATAATGCCCCCCAACCGATCAGCGGATTCGGATATTCCGTAATTCCCGGCAGCGGCTGAGCGCCGTAGCGCAGGTAGGCCTTGACTTTCTCCCCATAGAGAAATGGATCGTTGCCGTCCACAATCCCATATTGCATGAGGAGAGCGCTGCTTCCTGTCACAAAGGGCGCCGCAAAAGAAGTCCCATCCACAGTGACGTACTGATTTCCCGGAGCAGCCGTCCGGATACCAACCCCGGGGGCCGCCAAATCCGGCTTTCCAATACCGTTAATGTTATTTCCACGCCCGGAAAAGTCCGCATACACATTTCTTATACTATCATAAGCAGCCACAGAAATTGCTCTCAGCGCAGTCGAAGGAATGGTCAATGTATGCTCCGGCGACGGATAGAGAAATCGTGTCCCGCTATTCAATATAGTGTGCGTCGGCATCCAGAAGTTGACCCGTCCGTCGGCAATCCGCTCCGGTATGAGACGAAAACGCCACTGTCCGCTGTCCAGATAATTCTGCTTTGGAATAAAATCCACAAAAATTTCCTGATACATACTAAAAGGACTCGGTTCTCCATAATAAATTAAAATCTCCGTCTGTCCCAATGTAAAACGCTGTGGTCCCAATACAGGCTGGAAGTACCCGACTCTCTGCCCCTCCGGACTGATCAGTTCCAACAGGATATTATCGACATAGGATTTCCAGATTTGAATATTCAACGACGTCTCATAGGACTGAATAAGAAACGGAACTTCCGTATCCCTTCCCATTGGAAGAATCACTTCCGTATGTCCTGCTGCATTTCCCTCGTTTCCCGTACCGATGACCAGAACACTTTTCCAAAAATTCGACATATCATCCAGATAAGTTTCCACCAGACTATTTCCGGCATGGGAACCGTAAGTATTGCCAAAACTCAGATTGATCGCCACCGGGCGGCCAATCTCCACCGCCTTCTCAATCACATAATTTACTGCCTGCATAAGTTCCGTTGTTCTCGGGAAAGATTCCGTCCGAGGCTGTCCCAGACGAACAACGATCAGTTCACTCTCATAGGCCACCCCCGAATTGCCCGCGGCAATCGCCGCCACGGCCGTACCATGCCCGGACGTATCTGCAGTGACAGCGTCTCTGTCCTCGGACAAAGACTGATTTAAGTCCTCCTGTGTAAATTCCCGCCCCATTGTATATCCCGTTGGCGGCGTTCCAACCGCCATCTGATCCCACAAATACAAAATTCTGGAAGAACCATCCGGATTCAGAAATTCCTGATGTTTATAATCAATACCAGAATCAATAACGGCAACCAATACGCCCCGTCCGGTCAGACTCAATGGTGGAACCTGCACCAATGAAATACAGGAGGCCCTCTTTCCCTGGGCCACTTGAAAATACAGTCGTTTTGGTTTTTCGATGTATTCGACTTCCGGCCAATCCGACACGGCCTCTACCAGATTTTCCGGCACCGTTATTATGGCATATTCATTATACAGCTCGACAATCTGAACAATGTCACTGGCATATTTCTGCAAACTGCCCGTATACTTTACGATCAAATCCCAGGCCTTTGTTTCCTCAGAATATCCCACATTCAAAATATATGACTTTTCCCGCTCTTTCGGCGTGGCAGAAAGAGCCAGATTTAAAAGATTTTCTATTTTTTGATCTTCCATGAAAAGCTCCCGGTAGTTTTTTACATATCTATTCTGTTTTTTTCATTTCCATGTGCTTTTTCTTTACAAGACCGCAAAAAAGTTCTATGATATTTATATTGAAAAACTCAGGAAAAGGAGCAACCCCTTATGAAACGCATATTGGCCATTATCGGCATTATTCTTCTGGTCGGACTTTATTTATCGACCCTGATTTTCGCTTTAATCGATTCCCCGCTGGCATCTACGCTATTCAAAGCATCTGTATTGCTTACAATTGCTGTTCCATGCCTGCTTTACGCCATGATACTTGTTTATAAATATTTAAAAAAATAAACAAACTATAAATTTCTAAATTTGAAACTTTAGAATTCTTTAATTTTAAGGACAAATTTTGGACACATTTTCTTACTATAATAAAACCATAGTAATTAATCATTACTATAAAGTGATTTGATTTTTTCATAACATCTGCCTGGCAGATTGCCAACTGCCAGGCCCCCTCGTCTTCCCCTATATTCATATATAGTTACAAATAATAAACTCATAAAAAAATCGATATTCAAAAATATCGATTTTTTTATACCCATTCGGGCATACTTTTAATCCATAAAATATTTACAGCATTAAAAAAGAGGCACAGAAACCCTCTTCTGTACCTCAAATTTTATACTCTGTTCCGTTTTTATAAGTCCGAACCCAGAGAAGCCAGTATTGCTTTCAATGCTGTCTCTTCATCTTCGCCGTCACAAATGATTTCAAATTCCGAATTCTGCTTAATTCCCAGACTGAGAATACTTAAAAGACTTTTCCCATTCACCGTCCGACCGCCGCATGAAAGATAAACTTCGCATTTTTTAAACTTAATCGCTGCTTCGGCAATATCACCTGCCGGTCTTAAATGTACACCAATCGGATTCTTAACAAGCACTTTTTCTTTTACCATAATTACTGCCCCCAACATTGTCTTAATCAAGTGTAGTCTTATTTTTATTATAACATACTTTATTATGAAAACTCCATATTATTTTCAGAATTTTCACATACACTTTTCATCTCGTATGTGGCGATATTTCTCCCGTGTCGCCATGCCGCCGCGAATATGTCTCTCGGACTTATTGACGTCAAGTACCATCCGGGCCTGTCTGGCCAAAACCGGATTAATTGTCAGAAGTCGTTCCGTGACATCCTTATGTACCGTCGATTTACTGATTCCAAACTGCCCGGCCGTCTGCCTCACCGTGGCATTATGTTCTATAATGTAGGTTGCAATCTCAATCGCCCGCTCTTCAATATAATCTTTCAAGGGAACCCCCGGAAATATCTGTTTTTACAGTGTATGCAGGATTGATACCAAGTATGCGGGTGCTTCTTTTGTCAAAAAAGTCTTATTTATTTCATCATCTCCAGCGGCTTTCCCGTCATCGCAAAAGGTTCTAATAGTACTTCCACTTCTCTTTCTGAAAGCAAACCTTTTTTCAAAACGAGTTCCTTGACCGGCGTTCCTGTTTTTAAAGATTCCTTTGCTATGCTCGCCGCTGCCGCATAGCCAATGGCCGGGCATAGCGCGGTGGATATACCCACGCTGGCATCCACCAGTTCGGCGCAATGCTTCGGATTGGCCGTAATTCCTTCGATGCAATTGTCATTCAACGTCCCGGCGGCACGGCCCAATGTCTCGATAGATTCGAAAAGATTATAGAAAACCACCGGCTCAAAGGCATTTAATTCAAGCTGGCCAGCCTCCGCCGCCATAGTGATTGTAAAATCATTTCCAATAATATTAAAGGCTACCTGGGATACGACCTCCGGAATGACCGGATTAATTTTTCCAGGCATGATCGACGAGCCATTTTGCCGGGCCGGAAGATTAATCTCTTCAAATCCAGTCTTTGGCCCACTGCTTAGAAGCCGCAGATCATTGCACATTTTTGACAGATTTACAGCACAGGTTTTAAGCGCCGCAGATACACTTACAAACCCGTCCAGATTTTGGGTTGCATCAAACAAGTCATCGGCCATCACAAAATTTTCGCCGGTCACTTTACTGATATTGCCACATATATTTTCAAGATATAAGGGACTGACATTAATACAGGATCCAATAGCCGTTCCACCCATATTTAAAATGCGCATAAACTGTTTTGTTGATTCAATCCTCTGAATGTCCCGTTTCAGCACAGAGGCATATGCATGGAAAGACTGTCCAAGACGCATCGGTACCGCATCCTGAAGCTGAGTTCTGCCCATTTTTAAAATCGGATCAAATTCTCTGGACTTAGCCATCAGACTGTCATACAATCGCTGAAGCTGAAACAGCATTTTCTCCATCAAAACAAGGGTAGTCAGTTTTCCCGCACTTGGAATAACGTCATTGGTTGACTGGGCCATATTGACATGATCGTTCGGATGAACCAGGCCATAATCGCCCTTTTCTCCGCCTAACCATTCGATTGCCCGATTGGCGATGACTTCATTGGCATTCATATTGGCCGAAGTCCCGGCACCGCCCTGGATGGCATCCACTATAAATTCTTTTTTGAAAAGCCCACCAATAATCTCATCACAGGCTTTTATAATGGCTTCGGAAATTGTTTCTGAAAGCTGTCCCGCATCCCGATTAGTCATCGCCGATGCTTTTTTAAGTTTTGCCATACTTTTAATAAATTCCGGATGTAAAGGCCGATAGGTAATTGGAAAATTCTGCCTTGCACGCAGTGCCTGAACCCCATAATAGGCCGTCGCCGGAACATCCATTTCCCCGATAGAATCCGCTTCCGTCCGTATCTTTTTCATTGAATTTTTCCTCCCGTGATTTCAAATAATCCTTTTTATGCCATCAAGATACACCCAAAAATCCATAAAGTAAACATCTTTTCAAAAGATATGAAAATAAAATGGATTGTCCCGATTTTAACTTTTATTTTTTAAGTTGAACAAAAAAAGACCTTATTTTCTAAAGTTTGATTGATAAATTTATTGTGTTTTCGACCATATGCGCATATACTTATTAAGTAGACACATTATAATTCCACGAATGAAAAAAGGAGATTTTATTTATGGATCAGATTGATGCAAAACTGATCATGCTGCTGCAGCAAAACGCCCGAGTGTCTTTAAAAGAACTGGCAAAAGAAGTTTTTCTCACCACTCCGGCCGTATCCGCCCGAATCGAAAAGCTGGAAAAAGAAGGTATCATCACCGGATATAGTGCGAAAATCAATCCCATCAAGCTGGGCTATCACATTACAGCCTTTGTCAACCTGGAATTACAACCGACACAAAAAAAAATATTCTACCCTTTTATTGAGAAAATTCCAAATGTGATTGAATGTAATTGTGTCACCGGCACTTATTCCATGTTGATGAAAGTTGCATTTCCAAGTACAATAGAATTGGAAACTTTTATCGGAAGACTTCAAAAATTTGGAAAGACCCAGACCCAGATTGTCTTCTCAACCCCGGTACAACCAAGAGGATTAAATATTCAACAAAAGAATTAAGGAGGAACTTATGAAAAAATTTATTGAAGAATTTAAAACATTTGCTCTGCGCGGGAATGTCATGGACATGGCCATCGGTGTTTTGATCGGCGGCGCTTTCTCAGGTATCATCACATCGCTCACCGATAATTTTATTCAGCCAATCATTGATGTGATCATGGGCCGGGCAGCCTACACTTTAGAGGACGTGGCCTTATTCGGCTCCAATTTTATCTCTGCTGTCATCAATTTTATTATCACGGCTCTCATCCTGTTCTGCCTGTTAAAGGCAATGAATAAACTATTGTCTGTTGGTCGTAAGGAAGAAGCTCCGGCTGCCCCGACAACCAAAACATGTCCATACTGCAAAAGTGAAATTTCCATTGATGCAACACGCTGTCCGCATTGCACATCTGAACTTTCCTAAAAAGGCTAAAGGGCTTCGGAAATCTCCAAAGCCCTTTTACCCTTTTATCCAAAATCTCTGTTTCCACAGTAAAAATTATTTTCCTCCAGGTTTTCGATATTTTCACTGACCCAGGGCTGACCCCGCATAACACGGGACAACTGCATTTCAAACTTTTCCCCCTGATATACAAAGGTCAGTGCATCTTCAACCCTTCCCTTTTTTACCTTGAAATCCGTAATATATTCCCATGGAATCAGCGCCGCGTCTCCCTGCAGTTTTTTCCCATTCGTCTCAAAAACGCCAAAATACTCTCTGGAAAAATAAAACAGATAACTTCGTGTCTCATTGAAAGACACATGGTGAAAAGCTGCCAAAAGCAGTGTTTTTTTCCAGTTCACCTTCACCTTCGTATGTCCCGGCACAATATTGTGATGATAGTACAGATTCCTTTCGGAAACAAGTTGGTTTATCAAATCCTGCATCTGCCCTTGCCCCTTTCAAACCTCTATGCCTGAACCGGCCGACCAATCTTCAATGGAAGATTGACACCGATTGGATTGACCAGCACACCTGCTGCATCCTTCGGAAGAAATCCAAGTATTTTTTCCGGTTTCACCATGGCCGTACCGAATTTTGAATTCTGATTCATCATCTGAAACTTCTGAAATTCCTGCACATCGGTAAAAATCGGCAGCAGAGTTTTTCCATCCTTCTGTTTCATGATAGCAATGCCTTTATCCTCCCGAACAGCAAGGATAAATGTTCCCTCACTGTAATGGGCAAGCAATTCCTCCTGAAGTTCTTTCAGCATTTCTGTCAGTTGATTGTGTGGTTTTCTGCGCAGTTCCTGCATGAAATACAAAGCTGTCAAATGAAATTCTCTGTTCTCAATCCGGACGGTTCCCTCCGGAAGCTTCTGATTCTCCGGTCTGCGTACTAACTCTTCCAGCTGTATGGCTATTTCCGAATCTGTTCCCTTATTCACAACCAGACAATTGACTCCCATCGGATATAATCCGGAATAAAATGGCAGAAAGTTCTTTTTTTCGATTTTTACCATTTGGACCGGATTCCCTGACTCATTGAACTGTTCGGATTCCTGAGCACCATCCGCTTCGTCGAAGAAAATAAAAACCTCGTCGTCATAAGTTTCCGAATCACACAACACAAACGGCATCCGGGTACATTTTGAATACATCACATAGACATTTTCCCTCTGACGCAGCTGAACCAGTACCTCATTTTTATTTACACTCATTTTTGTCTACCCCTCTTTAATCTGCAAGTAATTTTTTCGTCAGTTTTTTCACTTTTTTCTTACATTTACCACAGGCTTTTCCAGCCTTCGTCGCCTTTTTTATATCTTTAAATGAAGTTGCTCCATCCGCTACGGCATCGGCAATATCGCCTTTGGTCACATGATAACAGGAACAGATTTCTTTTTTACGATTCATTATGTTCATACCTCTATAATAACTCTTTTAGCTTGCCGATCAAATCTATATCTGCCGGCAGCCAGTCCACACTTTCCAGAGTATCTTTTGTCAGCCATCTTGCTGCCTCATGCTCTTTCAACACTAATCGGCCAGAAAGCACTTCGCACAAATAGCAATACATCGTCAGGTGGAATTGGGAATAATCATATTCTACCACATATATTAATTTTCTGATAGTGATTTCCGTATCCAGTTCTTCTTTAATCTCCCGCGCCAATGCTTCTTCCGGCGTCTCGCCCGGTTCAATCTTCCCACCTGGAAATTCCCATCCATCCTTAAAATCGCCATATCCCCGCTGAGTGGCAAAAACTTGATTTCCTTTTTGAATAATGGCCGCTGCCACTTTTACTGTTTTCATACATTCTCACCCAAATTCTGAACACGAATTCTTTCCAGCAGATGAAATACAGGCCCCATATTCTGCTTTACGAGTTGTTTCTGGGTCTGATATAACTCCCGATATTTTTCCGTATTTTCCTTTTCCGGATAATAAGTCTTTTTAACTTCTAAATACCCTTCCAGACGTTCTTTAATTTCATGAATGTCCTCAACTGCATAGGCTCCGAACATACAGTTGATAACTACAGCGCCGCCCGCATTTTTAAATGTGATGACTTTACTGTCCAACATATCTGATTTCATCTGATTCCACAGATCATCTCTGCTGCCGCCCTCGGTAATGGCAATGCGGCTCAAATCCACACCAGCGCCCCGATAAATATCTGTGATTTCCATATAATCATATCCAATGGCTTCCAGTACCGCTCGCCAAAGCACTGTCTGATCCGTATCCATCGTCATATTCAAAAAGCATCCGCAGGCGTTGGCGATTTCTCCCATACCGCCGGTCAGATAAGGCAAAAACAATACGCCATTGGCACCGACAGGTACTGCCCTGGCCCCTGCACTCAAATCCTGATAATAATCCCCGTCTTCCTCTTTTTTACATATATTATCCTTATACCAGCGCAGAGCAAGTCCTCCGGTCCGGATAAATCCCCAATAGAAATAGGTTCCCGGCAGTGTGCCGCTATTAAAAATCAACCCGCTGCCCTTTCGGCTCAGCTCCGGTACGATTCCATCCGTTGACACGCAAAACATAGAACAGGTTCCGGCCACATCCACCGCATGTCCCGCCTCCAGAATACCGCTGCCGATCATGGACTGCATCGTATCTCCGGCACCGGCGCAAATTGGAATTCCCGCCGGGAGACCGGTTTCTTCCGCTGCCTCTTCCGTCAATTTGCCAATAATATCCCACGGTTTCACAATTTTCGGCATATATTTCATATCCAGTTTAAGAAGGTCCAACTGCTCTTTTGACCATTCTTTCGTGTATACATTATAGCCAAGTCCCCATCCGGACATGGCGCCCCAGTCAATAAACATCTCCTCAGCGGAAAGCCCTGCCAGATGGGCCAAAATATAAGGGGCATTATGGATAAACTTCGCACCTTTTTCCTGAAATGCTTTACTATTTTCCAGAAACCACCGGGCAAACATGGCTGGAAACATGCAATTTGCTTCCGCATTTCCCGTCTCTTTCCCCCATATATCCAAATTCATTGCATTTATCGCCTGTACATCCCTGGCTGTCCGCGAATCCAGATAATTAATATACGGAGTGATCGCATGCCCCTCTCTGTCCACGCCGGCAATGCCGCAGATAATACCGTCACCCATGATTGATTGAATTCCTTCCACAGCAAGCCCCTTCGCCCTCATCTGCTCCGCGCACTCTTTCATACACGCCTTTGTCAGGCGCAGATATTCATCCACATCCATTTCCACCCATCCCGGATTTGGATAATAAATCGTCGTCGGTTTACTGGCTGAAGCCACACACTCCATTCTTTCATTACAAATCACAACTTTAACGCTCTGTGTTCCCGCATCAAACCCCACATAATATTTTTCCATTTCAGGCTGCTCCTTCCTGCAACACAAAAAGCTCCAAATACATACATATTCAGAGCTTTTAAATATCAAAAATAAACACTACATTTACTTTCTTCTCTCATCCAGACTATACTGTCGGTTTCGGAATCACACCGAATCATGCCTTATGGCTCGCGGACTTTACCGCCGGTAGGGACTTTCACCCTGCCCTGAAGAAATTTAACTGTCTTTATTATACACTACCTTTACGGCATTGGCAAGCAGTTCAGCACAGCCGGTCACTTCACTGTCATAGTAAGCTTTAAAACGTTCATCCGCCACGTACATCGCTGCAATACCCTTATGAATTTCCGGTGAATATTGGCTCAAAGTCATGCTTAGCCATTCCCTGTGAAGTTCCACGATTCTCCTGGCCGCGTCACTCTCCGGACCGGCACCGTCCAAAACAGCTTTTTTCAAAGCAAGCTTTATTTCATCCTCCAATGCTTTAAAATGCTGCCATTCCTCTTCTGACATATTCATCATTTTCCGGTTTGACGCATTCACCGCATCATCTCCGTATTTCGCGCGAATTTCCCTGCCATATCTTTCTTCGTTTTTATGGACAAGCTCATCCTTAAATGCCTGAAACTTTTCACTATCTTTCATTTCACATTCTCCTTTTATTGACCCTATCGTTTGCTTTACTGTCCAAATGAGAGAATCCACATGTTTCCTCTGATTTTCTAACACGACCAGATGTTCTTCCAACGCCTTTACAATATCAAAGTTCTCTTCATAAATGATTTTCCGAATCTGTTTCAGATCAAAACCTCGCTCTCTGTAAAACAGAATCTGCTGTAAAACAGCCACCTCTGAATCCCCATAAAAACGATATCCGGCATCACTTACATACAGGGGTTTTAAAAGTCCAATTTCATCATAATAACGCAGAGTGCGTGCACTCACTCCGGCCAGCTCCGATAATTCTCTGATACTATAAGCCATTTTTCTCTCCTCCTTTGGTACAAATTGAGCATAACACCTGACGCAGCGTCAAAGTCAAGAAGAAATTTCAAGCATTTTTTATATGTATCATCCTCTTTTACGATTATTTTTTGCTGACATACTTGAATATGTCATCATCCGCTCGTATCTCTGTTTATTTAACAAAGCAATGTCTTTTAATTCAGTTTTATAACTATCTTTATTTAATATATGAATTTTTCGATGACAATTTGGACAAACCGCTACTACATTATCAATTTCATCTTTTCCGCCGTTTGCTAATTCCTGCACGTGATGTTCTTCCAAATAGGGCTCACCATAATTATCTATAAAAGGGGCTTCTGCTTTACACCATTGACATTTTCCCATCGCTATTCGTTTCACTAATGCTTTCAAATATGGATTTCTATAATATACTGTTGTTTCCGCCTTCTTAGGTCCCTTAGCAGAAGCATTTATTTCAAAACGTCTACCTAATTCTTTATTGGGTAATTTTACAATATCTCTTTCGTATGCCTCTTTAATTTTTTTTTCAAAAGTATCTACCAATTTAAGCGGAAATATCCATACATCGCGCATATTACCATGATCATCTGGCTGCCTTGTTTGATATGGTTCTCTCGCTAAAACGACCACACCTCTATACGTATAAACTGTTTTCTCCATAACTTCAAATAGATGCACTTCTACTCCATTAGAATTTGAATAATATAATGTGCCATTTTGGTTACCATTCAAAACTTGATTTCCCACTTTTCCCATGCCCGTATAATATAGAACTCCCTCTCGCCATTCATCTCGATACAACCCTTTTGTCTCATCTGAAATTATAACTAAAGTCCCCGTTTTTTTAGACCGACGCATGCCTCCCATATTACCACAAGCAAAAATTTTTACAACATCTGCATTTGTTATCTTATCTCCCAGTTCAAGTCCTGGATCAAATGACATAAAAACCGCCTCCTTTGTAACTTTACATTATATTATCACATTAAACAAAAATTCGGAATTCCATCTTATCCCTTTGCTCAAGGAATTTTCTCTTCTAATAAACACTCCAGCAAGAAACGAAAGCACCTCTACCCTCAACAGCTAGGTGCCCTTTTTCAAGCAGAATCTACGCCAAAATCACCATGGTAATGACAGGAACCAACCAAATATACACGCTTGTACGATATCTTCATTTTTTAAAAACAAGCCGCCCTACGAAATCACATTTCGCAGGGCAGCCCGTCTCATCAAGTCTACGCTTCATCTCTGTCATTGGTCAGTTTTAATTTATCAAGTACATAAAATATAAGACTTAATCCCATCGCCACGATACAGGCCAATACCATTCCCGTCAATTGGATGTTGCCAAATTGTACGGCAATGCCGGAAAGGCCGGTAACAAAAACAACGGAAGTCAGGGTCAGGTTCCTTGAACGGCCATAATCTACCTGAGAATCCACCAGAATACGAATACCCGAAGCGCCGATCATGCCGTAGAGCAGGAAAGAAATACCTCCGATCACCGGCCCCGGAATGGTCTGAATCAGCATGGAAAGTTTGCCTACAAAGGAACAGACAATCGACAGTATAGCCGCTCCGGCAATCACCTGCACACTGTATACTTTTGTTACTGCCATAACGCCGATATTTTCACCATAGGTTGTCGTCGGTACGGAACCGATCAAACCTGAGATCATCGTCGACAGATTATCTCCCAAAAGGGACCGATGCAGCCCCGGGTCCTTCAGCAAATCCCGTCCGACAATTTTGCTCGTAACAACCTGATGGCCGATGTGCTCCGACGCAATTACAAGAATGACGGGCAAAATCGTAATGATTGCCTCGGCACTGAACCTCGGTGTCTGAAAATTTGGTACGGCAAACCAGGGTGCCGCGGCAATTTCCGCAAAATTCACGATACCGCAGGCCAAAGCAGCCACATATCCGGCAATGACCGCAATCAAAATCGGTATAACGGATAAAAATCCACGGAATACAATATTGCCAAAAATAGCCACGCCTAAAGTCACCAGAAATACGATCACATTCTCAGGTATGATCACCTCATCCAACAGCCCCGCATTGCTCGCCGCATTTCCGGACAATTCAAGACCGATCAGGGCGACCACCGGCCCCATTGCCGCCGGAGGCAGCACAATGTCAATCCAGTCCGAGCCGAATTTATAAATGATCAACGCCAGCACACAACCGCAGAATCCGACGGCTACAAAGCCGCCCAGGGCATATTCATATCCCATCTTACTGATAACGATTCCCGCCGGCGCCAGGAAAGCAAAGCTTGAGCCCAGATAAGCCGGAGCCTTCCCCTTCGTAATAGCAATAAACAACAGGGTTCCCACACCATTCATAAACAGAACGATGGCCGGACTGATTCCAAACAAAAACGGTACTAACACTGAGGCGCCAAACATGGCGAACATATGCTGAATGCTCAGCGGAACCAGTAAATTAAAAGGTACCTTCTCCTCCACCTGGATAATTCTTCTGCTTTCCATTTATTTTCCTCCCTTGTTCAATTTCTGTTCACAGTATATCACACAAAAGAAGAGATTGGAATCGCAGGATTTTTATTTTCAAATATTGGAAGCCAGAAAATTTTTCATTTCCTGTAGATGCCTCTGTGCATCCTGACGGCCTAACTGGTACACTCGTTTGAGTTTTTCCGGATCTTTTTCCGTCCGTCCAATGGTAATCGGTTCACTCGGCTGAAGCAGAAATACTTCGCCCCGTTCCTCCAGTTTTTTTACCGCTTTCAGAGAACCATTATAATTCCGATGCCGCCTTTTCATAGCTTTTGCAATCTCCGGATATTTCCTCATAAACACTTTAAACATCGGAATCATTCGGGTTGGCTTTTTTCTATAACCGGCCGGCTGAGTTAAAACAACAATATTTTTCTTATAGCCCTGCTTTAAGAACCATCGAATCGGAATAGAATCAGAAATACCGCCGTCCAGCAGATCATAACCGCCGACAGACACAATCCGGGATACCAGCGGCATGGAAGCTGAAGCCCGCATCCACTGAATATCTTCCGCATCGCCCCTGTTACACAGATGATATACCGGGCGGCCCGTGTGTACATCCGTACATGTCACATAAAAATCTACCGGATTCTCCTGATATGTTTTCACATCAAAGGGATCCAGACGGGTCGGAAGCTCATTGTAACAGAATTCCGCCCCATACAAATCTCCGGTTTTAATTAAAGATTTCAGGCTGACATAACGTTCATCGGAACAGTATTTTGTATTATAACGAATGACTCTTCCAATCTGTTTCGACTTATAATTACACCCAAAAACGGCTCCGGCGGAAACTCCGATCACGCCGTCCACTTCCACATGATTTTCCATCATGACATCCAACACTCCGGCGGTGTACATGCCGCGCATGGCCCCGCCCTCTAATACCAATCCTGTTTTCATTCATCTGTCCCTTTCATATTATTTTTATCAATAAACAACGGCTCCAAAAGGCATCAGCGCCAGCTTTGCTAATTTAAAATGCTGCAATCCGAAAGGAATTCCGATAATCGTCACACACAGAACAGCCCCGAGCGCCGCATGTTCCAATGCCAGCGGTAAGCCGGAAACAATAAGCCAGACAACATTTAAAAGAAAAGAACAAGCTCCGCCGCCATACGCTACTTCTTTGCCAAAAGGAAAAAAACTCAGTCCTGCAAATTTAAAGCACTGCATTCCGACAGGAATACCAACAATCGTGATACACCAGAGACATCCGGCCAGACACCAGCTCAGTCCGGAAATAGCTCCACCGCACAAAAACCATAAAATATTACCTAAACATCCCATAAAATAACCACCTTTCTATATACCCTATCGCGCGAAGCCAGACGGAGCGCGCCCATGCGGACATCTGACATACGGTATGCCAGAATGGGTATACCTTACCATGGATGACTTTCCATATTTTTTAAATCCATCAATATACTCTCCACCCGGAAAATCGCATCTTCAACCTGATCTCTGGCTTCTGCGATTTTACTCTGAACCATATAGTCCACCAACAGGTTATCAAAAAATATATCCGCAAACGAAAGGAAATCGCTGACTTCCAGCTTTAAGTCCATTGGAACATGAATATCCCCGAGTTCCTTCCGCAGCCTTTTCAAATCCTGTTTTGCCCTTTCCATACATTCAGACGCCCCGTCCATCTGGGAACGTTTCATCAAGCTTGAAAAGAAACCTCCCCCGATCATATCGAAAAAGCCCCAATTTCTCGCACTGTTTAATTTAGCCTGTGCTGCTTTCAGACTTGTAAGGGCTCTTTCACCAGCATCAATTGCTTCTCTGATTTCCCGGTTCATTAATTCGTTACTCATTTTACTCCTCACTTTCTGCGCAATCTCTTGCGGCAGTCCGTCGTAATCTTCCTATCCGTCTGATAAAAAAAGACCTTTATCATGACGTCTGCCACAATAAAAGTCTTGCTATCTCATTTGATACGGATACTTCTTAAGTATCGGTTGACGATTTCAAACCCACCCTCGCGGGTGTTCAGCTACTCCCTTTTTTGCTTAATACTAATATATCACCTTATCGACATTTCCGCAAGAGATTTTTTCCCTTCCAGTCATGTATTGCGGTCTGCCCGGAAGGGCATACCGTATGTCAGATGCTCCGCATGGGCGCGCTCCGTCAAGCTTCGCGCGATATAGTATCATTTTTTAGATCTTCGACATCGATAACCCGATATCCGGCCTGAATGAGCGCCTCAGCTAAAATTCCCCGGCCTTCAATCAGTTTCTTTGAAAACGTACCATCATAAATCTGCTTCACACCACAGGTTGGACTTCGGGACTGCAGCACTGCATATTCAATATCCTCATTCTGAATCTGCTCCATCACTCTGGCAACCCCCTGACGATACAAAACATCGACATTTTTCCCATGAATGTCTGTAACAACGCCTTCCACAATTTCCACAGGCGGTCTTGGAACCGGCATACCGGCAGCCACCTCCGGACATACCTCGATGACCGCTTTTCCATTTAGAAAATCCTGAAGTTCAACGCTGTAATTGTTGCCTCCGTTATATTTACAATTCCTGCCCATCAGACAGGCGCTCACTAATACTTTCATGCACGACATCCCTTTATTCATTCTCCTCGGCCAGATATGCATTGATAGAAGTTACCGTTTGGTCCACATTAAGGCCATGGACGGTACAGGCCATTTCCAAAGATTCACTCGTTGCCGAAGCACAGGTCACACAGTGCATCCCTGCCTGCATCAAAAAATCCCCCATACCCTTATCCATGGCAAGAATCTGCCCCATTTTTGTATCTCTGGTCACCATGAAATCTTTATTATCCTTTGCGGCCGTTATTTCTCCATTGGCCTCTTTGGCGTACATTTCATCCCGCATCACCGTACCAACACAATAAGCAATCATAGGTACAGCAATAATAAGAATTCCGATAATTATTGTCTGCATATTTCCTCCGCCTTTCTTTCCTGAAATAATGCCTGCGCATTACAGAGCACATGAAATATCATACCATATAATATCGGAATTCTCCATAAAATATCAAATTTTTACTGTTTTTTCACCACCGGAATCCACACTTCAAACTTAGCATTCTGGGGATCCGGACTGATATACAGTTCCACATCCGGCCCATTGTCGTATTCGTAACCAGAAGTTGGCAGCCATTCGGTGACAATCCGCTGCTCCAATTGCTGGATCGCCTGCGGGCAAATACCTTCGCCCGGAAAAATTGCCCATGTAAACGACGGGACTGTATACGCTTCAAAAACACCATCTGCGGTCATTGAACTTGCGACCGCAATAAAATATTTCCATTCTTCATCTGAGTTACAGGCGCTCACACCCAGAACCCCCTTCACCGGTGTATCCATCATACCCGCCAGCTTTGGAATCGTCCCGTCCACAGCGGCGTCCTGCCACATCTTCGGAACAATGGCAAAGTTCTTTTCAATCTCTTTGTACAATGGCCGAGATACGCCGACAATCCGAAAGGCTTCTTTCTTCTCAATTCGATAATTCATTTCTTCGACTCCCTTCACAGTGATCTTAAATGTCATCGGAGGGAAGGATTTCACAGAAACCCCTTGACTCCGCACAAGGGATGGTGCAATTCCATGAATCGTCTGAAAGGCCCGGTTAAAAGCCGTCGGCGAACTGTAACCATACTTCAGGGCTACATCAATTATCTTTGCATCGCCGCCCTGCAGGTCCACTGCGGCCAAAGACATTTTACGCCGCCGGATATACTCAGACAAAGAAACATTTGCCATATATGCGAACATCCTCTGAAAATGATAGGTCGAACAGCCGGCTATTTTTGCAAGTTCCTCATAATCAATCTCATCGGCCAAATGCTCTTCAATATAGTTTATCGCTTCATTTAATCTCTCAATCCATTCCATGAATTTGTCCTCCCTGTGATTATCATTATAGGTAAATTTTTTTATTTTTTCCTCTCTTTTCATGCACAGATTTGAGAGATACGAAGCATCATTTTCGTAACATCTGGAGCAGCATTATATGATATTCTTCGTCCTGAATAATCCGTGCCAGCACCGCATTGACACAGGAATCACTGATCATCTTCATATGCATCCGATACTGATTGATCGTGGCTTTCTCAGCCTCGATATCCGCCATTAACATTTTTTCCTCATTTTCCGGAATCGTCATATATTCCGGCGTCCACATACGCTGACGCCCATCCTGATGTCTCGCTACAAAATCAATGGAACCGCCCAACAGAAAGATTAATTCGGCCAGTTTTTGGAGATGTATCATTTCCGCCATGGCAATCCCCAAAATTGTCCGCGCCACTGGACATCTTTCACAGGATAAACGATTTTCATTATTGATGTACTGGGTAATGGCTGTCATTTCAGAAACAGCGCCGCAATAATCAATGCTGAGTAAATTGGCATAGATCCGATTTTTCTCTTTCACCTGGATCGGCGGATACGGTAAATCCGCCATGACTGGCTTCACACCTATAAAATCGCAGGAATTCACTAAAAGCTTTGACTTTTCTTCCATTATAAGATTTGCTCCTCCATATATTTCTATATCTAATAGTATGAAGGAGCTGCCATGATGTGCATACTCAGGCTTTACCCTTTATAGATTTCAGTTCTTCCATCAATTTTTTATATCTTGTATCTTCTTTTATAAAATCAAGTTCTTTATCATCCTCAAAGCATTTTTTTAACATTAATCCCACATTTTCAGGCGCTGTCTCTGAAAAAGACAGATGGGGATATAATTCCGATTCCTCTAAAAAATATTTGTTTTTAATATTAAGTATCAATTTGGACAGAACATCAAAAATAATCTCTTTGTTTTTTGTACGGAGCGCTTCTTTCATAGCCGACGTATCCACATAAACGCCGATTTCCATGATTTTCATCAGAGCTTTCAGCTTCTGCTCCATGCGTTCTGCCTTTTCCGGGTTGCCTTCCATTCTGGACAATCCCTGAATCCCATTCAGGCCAATACTGATATCCACATAACCGAAGTAGGCCAGTTCCTCAAAACATTTATAGGCTTCCGCCAATTTCCCCTGGGCCTGAAACAGAAACGCCTGCATTTGCTTCGGGTTCATGACATTCTTTGGAATCTTATCCAAACATTTCTGAGCTATGTCATAGTTTTTCCTCTGCATGGAAAAATAAAACAGCGACATGGCAGCTGTCTGTGCGACCATATCGTCCATACTGTCCAGAAAACGGGTATAGATGGCACAAATCCTTCCGTCATACTGTTCCGGGTCCGCCACCCGGACAACATACCGATAATTATCCAGTGTTTGCGTCATCATCACGATAAATTTACCGCAATTTGGATATTCCTGCATCTGCTTTTCCGCCCATGTGTAACCCGCATCATAGCCCTCAGATTTAATTTTCAGAATCGCCGTTTCAATCAACTGGTTGATTTCTTTATCGCTCAAATCTTCTTTATAGGAAAGCAGCATATCCGTACTTATACCCAGCAGCCGTGCGATGGGAGCCAGAAGGGCAATATCCGGGTAAGAACTGCCTGTCTCCCACTTGCTCACCGCAGGTACCGTTACTCCCAGACAATTTGCCATTTCTTCCTGGGTCAAATACTTTTCTTTTCTATATTTTCGTATGACTTGCCCTATTTCCATTTTATCGTCCTCCAATCGTTTTTTACGCATTGGCCTCTGCTGCTATTATCATACCAAAACGAAGGGAGGACCACAATTGAGCCCTGATTAACTATTTTTTAAATTTATTAACCAGCGCTCACAAAATCTTCGCCGTCTGCTCTCCCCATTCTTTTATAAAAGGTCCAGCATCTGCTTCGGATTGTCCACTGCCTTCACCTTTCCGAAAGCTTTCTCAATGACGCCTTCCTCATCGATCAGATAAGTTGTCCGCACGACGCCCATCGTTTTTTTGCCGTACATATTTTTCTCTTTCCACACATCATAGGCCTGAATCGCTGACAGTTCCGTATCTGAAAGCAGGGTAAAAGGCAGGCCGTACTTTTCCTCAAATTTTTTATGGGATGCCACACTGTCTTTGCTGATTCCAATAACGACCGCGCCCTTTTCCTGAAAATGCGGGTAAAGGTCGCCGAATCCACAGGCCTGTTTCGTACATCCGGCCGTATTATCCTTCGGATAAAAATACAGCACCACTTTTTTTCCTTTATATTCTTCCAGTGTATGAATTTCGCCATTCTGGTCCGGCAGTTCAAATGCCGGCGCCTTTGTTCCAATCTCTAACATATTTCATCCTCCTTGAATCATTTCACTCAACACCATGTTTTCCGCAAATATCCTGCAGACAGCACCGTTCACAATGGGGTTTTGTCCGTGCCGTGCAGACGTCCCTGCCATGAAATACAAGGCGATGGCAAAAGTCACTGCCTTCCTCCGGCGGAACCAGTTTCCACAGCGCCATTTCCACTTTTTTTGGTTCTTTAATCCCATCCACCAGCCCAATCCGATTGACCAGCCGGATACAATGGGTGTCGGTGACAATGGCCGGTTCTCCGAAAACATCGCCCATGATCAGGTTCGCGCTCTTGCGCCCCACTCCCGGCAACTTCAAGATGACATTAAAATCTTTCGGAATATTACCGCCATAAGTATCCCTCAGCATCTTCATACAAGCGCTGATATCCCTGGCCTTACTTTTACCAAGCCCGCAGGGCCGGACAATCCGCTCGATATCTTCCACATCCGCCTCTGCCAGCGCATTAATATCCGGATATTTTGCATATAAATCTTCAACGACCACATTCACTCTTGCATCCGTACACTGGGCCGCCAGCCGGACACTGACCAACAATTTCCATGCCTGATCATAATCCAGGGTACACCCCGCGTCCGGATACTCCTTCCGAAGCCGTTCAATAACCTCTAAGGTCAATTCCTCTTTTGTCATTCTGCTCATTTCCTCCCTGTGCCGCGTTGCGGCAATCTGCCATTTAAGAAATTGTACAATAATATAAGGGATAATTCAATTGGATTATAGAAAAAACTCCATGCAGGCCTTTTATTCCCCGCACGGAGTCTCATATTTGTTTTATGAACTTCTATTTTTCTTCAACTGAAAACCAGATTTCACAATGAAAATCATTTCGATAAACCTCATCACTCGGATAAACTTCGATACAAAAGCCTCCGGCCGGCTGATATTTACTGGCTGGAAAAAATTCAGTATAAATCTTTTTCCAAAGCTCCGTAAATGCCTCCGGCATCTTTCCTGTACATGGAAAAATCGCCCATGTATTTGCCGGAATTTCTTCGATTGTCAATCCTTCTGCCACAGACCCACCCGTATAAGCCGCTGCGATGGCGTAGTCAAAATCTCCCGCATTACAGTCGGCAAAACTGATGCCAACGATTGCACCGCCAAAGACATTTTTCGGATTAACATAACCGGCCAGTGTCTGAATTGTTCCGTCCTTTATACACGTTTCCCATGTGTTATGGATATTTTTAGAAGCGATTTCACCGCCGCCCTCATAACTCGCCCGCTTTGCGATCACCTGAAATGCTTCTCGCTTCTCAATCCTGTAATCCATTGCTGTTCCTCCTTCTAATATGAGTTTTACGGAAATTCTGGAAAAGGATTTCAGATTGACATTTCCATTCTTTGCCTGCGCAGGCGTAATCCCATGAAATTTTGTAAATGCCCTGCTGAAGCTCTCCGGGCTGTTATATCCATACTTCAGGGCCACATCGATAACCTTCACATTCTCTGTAGATAACTCCACTCCGGCCAGCGTCAGTCTCCGGTTACGAATATATTCGCCGACAGAATAACCACTAATCATATGGAACACACGCTGAAAATGAAAGCTGGAAGAATAAGCCTGTCGGCCAATCTCTTCGTAATCGATGGCATCTTCCAAATGTTCCTCCATATAATCGATGGCCCGCTGGAGACACTTCACCCACTCCATCCTTTCCCCTCCTTCCGTAAACTCAGTATACCGAAATCCGAACCTTCTTTCATGACTTTCTGTGCGGTTGCCTGTCAGTCTCTGAGTAGTGCACACATACAGTAATCATAGATTTTTCCTTTCTTACAGACACCTTTTCGCATAATGGGCTACATCCGCAACATCTTCCAGCTGCCATTTTCTCAACTCAAATTTTCTCATCTTCGATCACCATATCCTTTCGAATAATATTTTCAATTGCTTTTTAGGTCATCGTCCCCGGTAACACTCATGTTTCTTTTCATTATGCGATACATATGTCGTTTTATCAACTGAAAATTGTCTAGACCTGTATATCCAGGAATATTATCCGGGAAATCTTCAAAAACTAAAGAATAAAAATCAAAGGAGGTTTATTCAATGACCAATAAAGATACGTTATGCTTACTGAAAGAATGTGACTCCGGGACCAAAATGGCGGTGTCTTCCATTGACGAAATACTGGATAAAACAGAAGATTCCAGATTAAAACAATTACTGTCTGAAACAAAAAATCACCACGAAAAACTTGGCAATGAAATTCATACCCTCCTCATTCAGCAGGGCAGTAAAGATCAGGAGCCGACACCTATGGCCAAAGGTATGTCCTGGCTGAAGACCAATATGAAAATGGGTATGGACAAAAGTGACGCGACCATTGCCGATCTGATGACGGACGGGTGTAATATGGGCATTAAATACCTTCATAAATATTTAAACCAGTACACTGACGCGGACAGCAAGGCAAAAGATATCTGCAAACGCCTTATATCCATTGAAGAAACCCTGCGTCAGGACCTTCGCTGCTATCTGTAACTCCTGCCCATTTGAACATTTAAAAAAGCTCAGGGGCAAAACCTCCCATCGGCTTTGCCCCTAAACAGACATCTTTACTTTTTCCCAAATAATTCAAAATAAAAAATGTATTGCTGCATGATTCCCTTTATGTCTTTATATCTCCGATTTGGGAATCCCCTTTTATAGTGAGCATTCAACGCCTGAATCATATGGGTATCCATCGGAAATGCCTGCAGATGATGAAGGGCAAAAAGGCAGATACAGTCCGCAACCTTCTCGCCCACGCCAAACAATTTCAGCAGTTCTTCCCTGGCCTTTTTATAGGACATGCGCCGCACCGCCTCCAGATCAATCTCTCCGGAAACAACACTTCTGGCCGCCCGAACCACATACTTGCTGCGATAGCCCAGATTACAGGCTTTTAAAGCGTCTTCATCCAGCCCGGCCAGCGCTTCCGGTTTCGGAAAACCATAATAAAGTCTTCCCCGGCCGTCTGTCCGCTCTTCTCCATAAGCCTCACAGATGTTCTGGATACACCTGCGAATCCGAACGATATTATTCTGCTGAGAAATCAAAAACGTGACGATCATTTCCCACAAATCCTGACGAAGAATTCGTATTCCCGCGCCAAAGGACGCCGCATCCGCCAGATATGTATCCCTTGGATTAATCCGTCCAATACAGTCGGCGTAATCCCTTTCCAGATCAAAATAATCCTTCCAAAAATGTTCAAATGTCTCTTCATCACAATAAAATGTGTTCACATTTCCCTGCTGTTCAATTTCCAGATACCTGTCCCCGGCAATGAGACTGTATCTGTTTTCTTCTCCATCTTCCTGTTTCATACGGAAGCATTGACCCGACAGGCAAATCTGCTCAAGGCTAAAATTATCTATCTGTTTCCTAACCATCGAAGGTATCACCTATTCTCCTATTTTTTTCAGCCATCCGGCTACACAAACCTGAACCAGTGACGCCGCCGCCGCTATATAAAAGACATACTGCGGCCCCCAGGTCTGCCATAGGATGCCGAGTCCACCGGACAATACCACGGCAATGACATGGTCCACACTTAATCCAAAAGATAAATTTTCCATAACATCTGCCGGATCATCGGCTAACTGCTTCATTAAAAATGTATGTACTGTATTGAAATGGTCCGTCAGATTAATCAAAATGTATACAAGGTAGGCAACAAATAAAGGTGCCCCCACCGTTCCAAGGGTCTCACCTGCAATGTTTCCGGCCACCCATCCTGAAAATGCAAAAATCGAAGCGATGCCGCAGCCTTCCAGTACAAGGGCCTTTTTCACACCATACCGATCCAGAAATCGTCCGATCAACGGTGCAAAAAGGCTTCCGGCAAAATGGGCGGCGATACCGAGCAGCGCCAGGGTATCCGCTCCTTTCGCCAGCAGTTCAATAATGATCCACGGTCCAAACACGATCCGCACCCGCTTCTGGCAGCCATAGACGGCCGTGACCACATAGTAAGGCAGATATTTCTTTTTAAATGAATGTTTTTCTTTTTGTCCTGAAGCCTGCTTATGCCGCTGTGGCACATTCAGTTCCGGACATTCTTTCTTCAATTTCAGAATAAATCCGGCGCCCACAGCCGCAATGACCAGCGCCAGGCAAAATGAAGGAATCATCCCCTGACCAAACCAGAAGATGCCGACACGAAAGCCGATAAACACCGCTAAAGACGTCATCATAGAAGCAAAAAGCATCCGCCCTTTCAGTTTTCCTAAAAAGGTCCCCGTCTTTCCCTCTTTAGACAGATCAATCGCAATACTGTCCCTCAGCGGCATCATCATATGCTCTCCAAGGGAAGCAATGAACAAAAAAATCATCATTATTCCGTAAGAGGGCGAAAGTAGTCCAAGAACCAGCAGGCCAAGGCAGGATAAGCCATAGGCGATAAAGGCCATAGACACATTTCCCATACTGCCAAGCAGTGAAATGACAACTACACACAGGACTCCCGGCATTTCCCGTGGAATCTCCAAAAATCCCCGCTGGACTGAATCCACCTGATAGACTTCCTTAAAGTAATTTGAAAAAACCGAAGAACTCAATCCCTGAGCCACTGTCAATAAAATAATCGCTGCCAAAAATAGCCGCTTTGCTTTATCTCTCGTCATAACAACTCTCCCTCTAAATCAGATCGAAATATCGGCAGGCATTCCATATGCCATCTTTTGTAACCGAAGTCGTCACATAATCGGCTTCCGACTTGACATCCTCCGAACCATTTCCCATGGCCACACCAACCCCCGCAGCCCGAATCATTCCAATATCATTTGCACTGTCTCCAAAGGCAAAGGTATCCCCGATATCCATATCCAGCATTTCACACACTCTGGCAATTCCGGTCCCTTTGTGAAATCCCTTGGGAACGAATTCGGTCACCGGTATATCATGAATCATATAATCATAATAAGCATCTAACTCGGCGTAACATTTTTCCTGATCCGCATCCTCCGTTGCACAGGACAGCTTGGATATCTCCCAACGTCCCCATTCTCCACCGATTGTTAACAGACGGGAGCCGAGTTCTGCTTTCAATTTTTTTCCATAGTTATCTTTAGCAAATTCACTGTCATCCATGTAAAGATATTCTCTGCCTTCCAATATTGGACGCATGCCATACTTTCTTACTGTATGAATAGTATGCGCCACCAACTCCTCATCCAGCTTTTTATAAAAAACCGTTTTGTCTCCGTACTCAATCATCGTCCCGCATCCAGAGACCACGCCGTCAAAACCAATTTCAAACAGTCTTGGATTCTGAATATATGCCCGGCTCCGCCCACTGCACAAAAAAGTCAAATGTCCGTTCTTGCGCAGCCGATAAAGTGCCTGTACGGTACTTTCCGGGATTTTGCTATTCCAGTCCCACAATGTCCCGTCAATATCAAAAAATAAGGCTTTTCTTACGGCCATTCCTGCCACCTCCATGTATGATCATTCCCGTTCGCCTTCATTAGCTTCTTCCATCGTGAAGGGTTCCCCTTCCAGTTCTTTCTCAAAAGTCACCTGAAGCACCGCCTGAGGCCAGTTCAATGAAACTTTTGCATGCCGTTCCTTTTTTGCAGCTTCTTCTTCAATGATCTGAAGCAGTTCCGTCAACACTTCTTTTGTCAGATAACCGCCCCTCCAGTGGAAAATCAACATTTTTCCTTTCTTTACGGCCTGAGCCGAACGTTTTCGCACATCCTCCATCTTTGTAAAGGATATTTTCTTCTCTTTATAGTAAAAATGGTCTCCGTCTTCACATGAAGGGATCTTCCACACCAGCATTTCATGATCCCGGAAAATCTGTTTATCGCTGAGATTAAAATAATCATAACGAAGGCGTTCACCGCCGCCAAGTGTATTATCAAATGTGACATCCAAATGATAATACTTACCGCCGATGCGCACCACATTCCAGGTATGGCGATATTTAATCCCCTTTTCCGGGTTCGCTTCCGAAAGGGCGATAATACACCAGATTCCCAATGCATCACAGAGTATTTTCACCGATTTTGCAATGCCCTCGCAGACGCCGACCCCCTGCCCCAACGGCCCGATGATCTCATGGGAATAGGGCTTTTTCAGCTTGTCATAACGAACATTCTGGCAGATAAAATCATGGATATACTGTTCTTTCTCCGCCTCGCTGAGCTTTAAAGCCGGCCGTGCCAGCTTCTCGACTCTGGACTTCATCGCCTTCTGATGGGCCCTGATTTTATTTTTATCAAACAAATACTCGGGAAAAATCTCTGCATTCCCCGAATCCGGATAATACCGGTATTTAAACTTCACCGTATAAAAAATCTCCGGACAATCCAGCCGCAGCATAAAATAAATATCCGACAGCTCCCTGCCTTCCAGAAGGGGAACCTGAAAACTGGGTGCCAGAGCCTGCAGCCCGTTTTTCATCGCATGGTAAACCGCCTGCTGCACTTTATTCAGTTGATTATAATAATAGGATTCACCTGCCATAACCATCACTTCCATATCTATTTTCCCGATTTTATTTTCAATCCCATAAACAGATTTAATAACAGCCATAACACAACGCTGAGATTTTCCAGTGTAATAATGGGCACATCCACCAATATGAACCCTAACGCATTACGGATAATCTCCAATGACTCATAAATTGCAGGAAGTCCAAAAATCAGCGCCAGCATAAACCCTCCGACCGCAAGAAAAGCTTCAAAGCGCTCGGCCTTTTCTTTCTCTTCCTCCTTTAAAATACTGTCAATTGCTGATCGCTTATTTCGGGTAATTTCAGGTTTCAGATAATGAGGCATCCGCGCTTCAAAAGCCGCCGTCTGTTCACTGACAGTACCATAACAGCCTTCCTGCAATTCACTGATAAATATGAGATTCCTGTTGTATTCCTTTTGGATTTTCGCTAACTCTTTTGGTTTGAAAACTTTTTTATAAAAGTTGTTTAAATCATTCATTTTTTTCAGCATGATGATGAGCAGCGCAAATTCCGCATTGACATGCACATCTCTGGCCAGGCCGCTGCATATCCAATAATGATCTTCTGATTCGATATCTTTCACTCCCGTCCGGATTTTATATTGTTCCGTCACCATATCCAATAATCCCTGATCAATATATGACAAGCAACCGCCCGTAGTCTTGGTCAGATAATTCATGCCATGCCCGCCCCAACTGTTTTTTTGTATATATTCCCAGGCATCTCGATAATAAGATGTATCCTTTCTTTTCGGGACAGGCGCTGCAATAATGCGGTATAAATCCTCCTGAACATCCTTGGAAACATTATTGAGCTGTTTGGGTATTCCATCGAAGTCAATCAGAATGATATGACGGATACCACTGCCATATTTAATAAAATCAATATGGGTATCTTCATGTAGTGAATTCAAATAAGCTTCCGCAATATTTGAAAAGGATATCTCCGAGGCATAATTTTTATTTTTCCATTTATTGATCACATTTGATATAAACAAATCAATGTTATTATTCTGCAGCGGTGCCGGAGAAGTGTTGATCAATGGAAGTTCCAGTTTCAGAAAACCCATATGATTTTCAAATATGTATAACAGAGCATGGAGCCACACGGTCTCTTTGCTGTTTAATTCTATTTTAAAAGGCAGCAGGATCAATCGGTCCTGAGCAGATGTGAAGCCTGATCCGTATATCTGGAAAGACGCTTCCTGCTCTTCACGCAAACGATCAAGTCTCTGCCCCAGGGCTTTCAACTCTGTACTCACAAGATGGATTTTAACGGATGTATCTGTCATCTCCAATTCCAGTTGAAGATCGTCCCCTTCCAGTTGAAAAGGCGGCGCGGTCATTTCGTTGTACCGGCTGAACGCTTTCGTATCCATCTTTATATCCGGCTCCTGAAGCAACTCACCCGACATTTCCCTGACGGATCTGGAAAGAGAATATCCAAGAGAATCCATGATTTTATTCTGATATTCTTCTGAGAAAAAAACGGTGCTTTGTCGTACAGCTTCACACAGAGCCTCAAAATCCAAATCGGTTTCAAATTTAAGAGGATAATAGCAATGGATTTCTCCGTATTTTATCTTTTCAATTCCTGAACCTGATTTTTGTGCCATACCTGTTTTCTCCGTTCTATCCTACAATAATGCAAAGATGACAGGCATCCCTCCTGAATGCCTGTCACATTTTCCTTTATACGCCTAACGCTTTACAAAATACTCTTCATACCAGACAAGGAAGGTATAGATGGTCCAGACCTTCCGCCAGTTATCCGAATTTCCGCCGACATAATCGTCAAAGATGGCATTGATCTCATCCAGATCAAAAAACTGAGCCGCCATCTCGCTGTGGAATTTTGCCTGCACATCCTGATTATACCGTTCATCAGCCATCCAGATACGAATCGGCACGATGAAGCCTAACTTCTTCCGGAAAGCGATTTCTTCCGGAAGGACCTTCGCTGCCGCCGTACGGAAAGCCACCTTATTCTGTTCATCATTGACTTTATATCTGGAAGGCATACGGGATGCAATATCAAAAATCCTCCGGTCCGTCAATGGCATACGAATCTCCAGTCCCGCCGCTGTACTCATTTTATCAACATTTAAATAAATATCTCCCTCCAGCCAAATCTGGATATCCACGTCGGACATTTTTGCCAGCGGGTCAAGTCCTTCTGTCTCTTCATAAATCCGCTCCACCAATTCAATCGGCAGGACATCCGGATCATATTTTTTAAGAATACGTTTCTTTTCATCCTCTTTCATAATGTTGGTATTGCCAACATAAAAAGTCTTCAGATTTTCTCCGTAACGTTCCGCATTGCGATACATATTATAGCCGCCAAAGAATTCATCGGCGCCTTCACCGGAATAACAGAGCTTTGTATGCTCAGCCGTCGCTCTGCAGGCGATGGCAAAGGCAATGGCAGAAGCGTCGCCTAAAGGCTGCTCCATATGGTACATGACATACGGAACGATTTCAAAATATTCTTCTGGTGTGATCAGGCATCTGGAATTCTCCCGGCCGAGAATTTCCGCTGTCTGCCGGGCCAGCCCGGACTCATCAAAACGCGCCTCCTCATAGCCGCAGGAATCGGTCATCTTCACATCCGACATAGCTAATACATAAGAAGAATCTACGCCGCCGGATAAAAAGGATTCGGCTGTCTCATCATCCGATTTAACCTCCGGCATGATCTCCTGAAGAGTCGAATGAATCTCATCTGCCCAGTCCTCCAGGGATTTACTTTCATCCGGATGAAATTCCGGCGTCCAATAACGTTCTATTTTAAGCTTTCCGTCCTGCCAGATAAGATAACGGCCCGGCATAAGCTTTTTAACCCCGCGGAAAAATGTATTTTCTCCGGCCACATAGGTCAGGCTCAAATATAACTGAAGCATTTCTTCATTCAGTTTTTTTACAAACCCCGGTTGTTCCATAATCTTACGAATCGTTGTTCCATATAGAAGATGGCCTTCCTCTGTCTCATAATAGTAAAATGGCTTTGTTCCAAACGGGTCTCTCAGGCAAAAGAGTTTCTGATCTTCCTCATCCCACAATGCAAATGCAAACATCCCATGCATATGGCTGGCCATATCATATCCCCATGTTTCATAGGCTTTGACCAGAATCTGTTCTTCACGTTCCTCTCTTGACAGAGTTTTATCGATTCCAAGCTCTCCGCAGAGCGCTTCCCAGTTTCGAATATGTCCTCTGTATTCTCTGACATTTATCATTTGAATAACCTCTCTTATACGATATATTACCTGATTATTATAAACTAAAGTTTACAGGATAACAATCCCTTCATCTACATTGGGCATTGATATCTTGGCTTTCCTTTACTCCTTTTGCCATATTCGATGGCCGCTTCCGGACATCCGCAGATACTTTCCGCAGCCGATACAGACGTTTGTCGTGTAAAACTTCTTTGCATGAACAAATGCAGGATAGAAAATCCGATTGACTAATGATGTACTGAATTTTCCTACCGCACTGACTTTATTTTCCGGCATGACCACTTCGGCACATCCCATATAATGAAAGCCTTTTTTCATACACAGCTTTTTAATGTACTCCCCTGCATTTCCAATGCTTTCCCCACAGGTCATAACAAATTTAGAATTTCATCTCCGGTCTCCCCGGAAATCCGCTTTGCTACAAATTCACTGTTACCTGTTCCTGAAAAATAAAGAATCATAGGTTAACCTCCGATTTATACCTTATCGCGCGAAGCGCGCCCATGCGGAGCATCTGACATACGGTATGCCCGAATGAGTATATAATATCCGATTCCCACTGCATCTGCCAAAAGCCAGCCAATCGGAATGGATGCCCATATTCCCGTCACACCGATGGATGGAACGGCCGACAGAGTGTATGCCAACAGTACCCGGGTTCCCAATGAACATATGGTGAGTACCAGGGACATTCCCGGTTTTTCAATCGCCCGATAATAACCGTACAGCAAAAACAGTATACCGATTCCCAGATAAAATACTGCCTCAATCCGAAGATAGCTCACACCGACATCTATGACAGCTCCGGAATTTTTATCCACAAACAGCTTCATCAGGTCTCTGGCAAATACACATACAAAAGAACTAATCACCACACAAAAAGCGATAACGCCCTGAACCGATTTCTTAATTCCCTGCCAAATCCGTTCTCTCTTGCCAGCGCCATAATTTTGCGCCACAAAGGTAGAAAAGGCATTGCCAAAATCCTGCACCGGCATATAGGCAATGGTATCAATCTTTACAGCCACGGCAAAAGCAGCCATCACAGTCTCACCGAAACTGTTGACAAGTCCCTGTACCATCAAAATTCCAAAATTCATCACCGACTGCTGCAGACAAGTCAAAAAGGACAATTGAAATATGCTGTGCAGTATCTGACCATCCCACCGCATATGCGCTTTGGTCGGCCGCAGTTCCCGGCATTTTACAAAGCAATAGATGAAAAGACCTATACCGGATATATACTGGGAAATAACCGTAGCCACCGCTGCCCCCATGATGCCCCAATGAAAAACAACCACAAACAATGTGTCCAAAACCACATTCAGTACGACTGAAACGCCTAAAAACAAAAGGGGCACCAATGAATTCCCTATGGCTCGCAGGAGATTTGCAAAATAATTATATAGAAAGACAGCAAAAATCCCGCCAAAAACATAGACCAGATACTCCCGCATGGACGGCCAGATTTTTTCCGGCACCTGGAGAACTTTAATAATCCAGTCAACCCCGGCAAAAACAAATATATTTAACAGAACTGCCGTCAGTCCAATAAGCAGGAATGAAAGAAAAATCCCCGTTTTCAGCCTGTCGGCATCGTCTCTGCCGAACTGAATGGCAAAATAGGCACTGCTGCCGATACAGAGTCCCAATAAAATCGACGTCAAAAACGTCATTAATGTATAAGAGGCTCCCACAGCTGCCAGTGCATCCGCTCCAAGGAATCGGCCAACGATCAAAGTGTCTACCAGATTGTAAAACTGCTGCAGCACATTTCCAAACATAAGGGGCAATGCAAATAATAAAATCTTTCTCGTTATATTTCCAGTCGTCAAATCCTGTGTCATTCTGTTTCTTCCTTCACTCCTTCATTTTTCGGGGGCATCCTGTATTCCATAATCTCCGGGCAGGCGCGCACTGTCAGTCTTTGCGCGTTAAAGTTTTCATTCCCCAAATAAACAGTCCCAGAAATATCAGTGAATCGATCAGAAGTAATGTTGTCACATGCGTTGCAATATCGTGAACATACAGTACAGTAAACACTTCCACTGATAATATGACAAAGCAGAAAAAATTTGTCAAATAATCTGTGATCATTTCACCATAACACCATGTATATATCTGCAGTTTGTTCCGCAAATAAGGTCTGAATAATAAACGAATAACAATGCAGGCCAATGGATAGGCAAATATGAATATTTTACCAACTGCCGAACTGACCTCACCGCCGTTCCACTGAATAGGAATCTGATTCGGCAAAATGGGCCAGACAATCAACGCTGCCGCCAGACAGGCCGCCGTCAGAATTGCCCATACCAGAAAGCCGCCCCACATATAGAGAAAGCCCACCGTATCCAACCTGAAAATTTTCGGATTAGATTGCCAGTATGTTTCCAATTCCGGCACAAATGCTTCCACATCTAAATTTTCATAGCTTATTTTGCTATCGGCCAACATGCTCTGACAAATGATTTTCGCCTTCTCCAGATTCACCACCTGCTCGTCCAGCTTGTACATTTGTTCGCCAATGACGTCCCTCAAAGAAATCTCTTTCAAAATAATCCTGTGGATAGTTTCAATAGAAATGCCCAATGTTCGCAGATAGGCAATCTTCTTAATATCCTCCACATCCTTCTCCGTATACTCTCTATAGCCATTGCTTTCATTTCTAATAGGCTGAATCAACTTTTCCTTTTCATAAAACCGAATATTGGAACGGGCCAGTCCGGTTTTCTCTTCGACTTCTTTAATCGTCATTTCATCACCTTCTATCTTTTTACTTAGAATATAAGGCGTAAACAAGGTTTACAGTCAAGTTTATTTCAAACGTTATGTTTTTATCCCTGCCTATTTATTCTATCACACCTCTTAAAGATGTGCTACAATAGAAAAGCAACTTAAATTCTCGGGAAGTCAAAACGAATTACAGAATTTTTACAGGAGAGTTACATTATGCCAAATATCATAGAAATCACGGATTTTGAGGCGCCGGAACTGGATGTTTATGCCCGCCTTAATGAAAATCAATTACTGAACCGACACGAACCGGAAAAAGGACTCTTTATCGCCGAAAGCCCGAAAGTGATTGAACGGGCACTGGATGCGGGCTGTGTTCCGGTTTCCCTTTTATTGGAAAGAAAACATATTGAAGGACAGGCCCGTGACATTGTCGCCCGATGCGGTGACATTCCGGTCTATACTTCGGAATTCGAAGTTTTAACGAGGCTGACTGGTTTCAAGCTGACACGAGGCGTTCTGTGCGCTATGCGCCGCCCGCCCTTACCCTGTGTTGAAGACGTATGTAACGGCGCCCGCCGGATTGCCATCCTTGAAAATGTCATGAATCCCACCAATATCGGCGCTATTTTCCGCTCCGCGGCAGCTCTGAATATTGATGCCGTTCTGCTTACTCCGGCCAGCAGTAATCCACTGTACCGAAGGGCTATCCGGGTCAGCATGGGCACTGTCTTTCAAATACCATGGACCTATCTTGGCAGTGAAAACGAAGAATGGCCCCGGACAAGCGTCCGGTTTCTCCAAAAGCTCGGCTTTAAAACAGCCGCCATGGCCTTAAATGACAATTCCATCCCCATCGATGATCCCCGGCTCAAGGCTGAAGAAAAGCTGGCCATTATCCTCGGCACCGAGGGTGACGGTCTGGCATCATCCACCATTGCCGACTGCGATTATACCGTGCGTATCCCCATGTCCCATGGCGTGGATTCCCTAAACGTAGCCGCCGCCAGCGCAGTGGCCTTCTGGGAACTTGGCAGATAGGAAAAAATCTCAATTATTTCCGATTTAAAACGCTTTAATGGCCACTTTTATTACATTATCTCGTCGATTTTCAAACAAGTCATAAGCCTCCGCAATACGTTCAAGCGGATATGTATGGGTAATCAACGGTGTTGTATCAATCTGTCCCCCTTCGATCAACCGGAGTATTTCTTCACAGTCACAGCCATCGACTCCTCCTGTTTTAAAGGTCAGATTTTTTCCATACATATCCGGTAACGGCAGGCTTTGGGCTTCATCGTACAAAGCCACTACGGTTACAATGGCATTTGGTCTTGCACACTTCCAGGCCATCTGGAAAGTATCTTTTGCTCCGGCCACCTCCAATACCACATCTGCTCCACCGTGATCACTGTTGTCCTTCACGGACTGCATCAGATTTTCTGGTCCGACAACGCTCACATTCGGATAATGTTTTTCCACAAATTCTCTTCGAACAGGGTCCGTTTCGCATACAATAATCCGTTTTGGCTGTTTCAGCATGACGCACATTAACGTACAAATCCCTGTAGGTCCGGCGCCGATGATCAGTACCGTATCTTCCTGCCTGATCTCAGATATCCGGGCCGCCCAGAATCCCGTGGCAAGAATATCCCCCACAAACAATGCCTGCTCATCTGTCACAGCGTACGGAATCCGATTTAATCCCTGATCTGCATGGGGCACACGCACATATTCCGCCTGTCCGCCGTCTATACGGCACCCCAGAGCCCAACCGCCATCCGGGTCCGTACAGTTATTCACATACCCGTTCTTGCAAAAGAAACATTCTCCACAAAAGGTTTCCACATTTACGGTGACACGATCTCCCGGCTTTACTCTTTTGACCCCATTCCCTACGCTCTCCACAACGCCAACCATCTCATGCCCCACTGTCACCCCGGGAACCGCCCTCGGCACCGAGCCGTGTTTGATATGCAGATCACTTGTACAGATGCTGGCCAGCGTCACCTTTACAATCGCATCCTTTGCATCCTGGAGCCTCGGCTTTGGCTTCTCCTGCAATTCAAATTTTCCATTTTCAACATATGTATAAGCCAACATGGTATCACATCCTTTTAATTTCTTCATTGACAAGTACAATTAATTATACGGTGGAATAATAGGAATAGCAATCTTTTTCAACGTTTCAGTCGTCTGCTGTCTCCGCCTGTCGGCAGGAATATTTTTTAATATGGGATTATTGAACCCCTTTATGGTATACGATATAATAAATTCCATACATCGATGAACGATTGCCCACAGAACATGAACTGAATGAAAAGGAGTGATTCTTCTAATGCGTTTAAGACAATATCAACCATCCGATTGCAAAATACTTGCAGAATTGTTTTATGACACCATCCACAAAATCAATATAAAAGACTATTCCGTTCAACAGGTCAATGCCTGGGCAGATGGAAATATTGACTTGAAGAAATGGAATGATTCGTTCTTATCCCACCATACAGTTATCGCCGAAATAAATACTGTCATTGTCGGTTTTGGCGATATTGATAAAACAGGCTATTTAGACCGCTTATATGTCCATCACAATTATCAACGCCTTGGAATTGCAGCTGCGCTGTGCGATGAATTAGAATGTTCTGTAAGCACTCCAAAAATTTTTACACACGCTTCCATTACTGCCCGGGGTTTTTTTGAAAAAAGGGGATATAAAGTCATCAACAAACAGCAGGTTCAACGACATAATGTCTTTCTCACAAATTATGTAATGGAATATCGGCGTCTGCCTTAAATTCTCCCGACACAGTCGAATCAAATCTACCAGTTGCCATAGATCTGCCGCTATTGTCCAAACCCATTCGTATCCAGATAAGATTGCTTCACAATAGTGATCGGCTCCCTTGACGGTTACCAGCCTAATGTGCAGCTCATTTCATGCCATTCTTCGCCGCCCCAGGTTGAATTGGCAATTCCACGGTCTGTAAATCCCATTTTTTGATACATCTTTACTTTTGACTTCAAACAGGTGAGGAAAATCTCTCGTCGGCCTTTTTCCCGCTCTCTTCTTAAATACTGATACACAAGTTCGCTTCCAAGCCCCTGTCTGCGATATTCAGGCAAGACATCCAGACCAAGCAGCATAATATTCCTGCCTCCCGGGTTATGCAGGCTGGCATCTGTAAAAAATTCATCCCTGAAATAATATTCGTCCGTAGCAATCCCATTTAAAAATCCGGCTATCTTTCCCGTTTCCTTATCAATCGCCACTAAAAACAATTCTGGCGCCGCTGCGATGCGCTCGATCATATTTCTCTCTGAACAAGCTTCATTTGGCGGAAAACAAATCTGCTCAATATCTGCTGCCTGTCCTTTTTCACTTTGTCTTATATTTCTAAATTCAAACCTCGATTTTTTATCCATATCCATGCAACCTTTCACTCTTGATTAGACAATATCCTTTTACATTCTTAATTATATTTATCTGGATAAAGCATTGTTATTTACATCTTTTTACACAAATAGCGGTATATAATCGCAGCGAATATATACTCTGCAACTGCAACACCGGCAAGAATACATACGATCAAAGTACCTGCACGTAATAGTGTGGCAATAAATGAAGCAATAAAACACGCCACCATAGTAATCGCCCATGATATGTATCCCGCACGATTACGAAGCTGTATCTTTCTTTCATCCTTTAAATTAATTTCCTGTTGGCGTATTTTTTTGCGATATACCTCTATATTTTCTGGTCTTGTATTGTGATAATACCTCACGAACTGCAAAATGGTACTAAAAATCAATGCAAACCCCATGGCAAAAATTATTGAGGAATAATAATCTTCTTGAATAGTAATTCCAATAATTGCTAAAGCTATACCAATAATGATATAAATTGCCAATATGATTTTATCACTCTTCTTCATGCTCCTTCTCCTCGTAAATAAATATTTCTTCGATACTCATGCCAAAATATCTGGCAAGTTTAAAAGCTAACAAAATGGACGGATTGTATCTTCCATTCTCCAAAGAACCAATGGTCTGTCTTGAAACCTCCATAGCAGACGCCAATTCTTCTTGCTTAATTCCCCTTTCCTTCCTTAATTCTTCTAATCTGTTTTTCATTGATACTTCTCCCATACCCTTTCTATGTACGGAAAGCTAGCTTTCCTTATCTTAAGTATACATGATTATGAGAAAATGTCAAGTTAACTTTCCATAAAAGGCAAAAAAATACCCTTACAGGTGCTTCCCAATCCGCCTTGTTGAGATGTTTATTAAACTTCCTCTGTGATTACATTATATAAAGGGAAGGGAATTTCTTCGTAGTTTACGAATAGATAGAGAAAAAGTCCTTTGAGAAGAAGATTATTCCTCTCTCAAAGGACTCGGCAAACTGCCGTTTTTGGGGGATTAAATATAAAATCCTCTACGTCAATCAAACTTTTCTGTCGGCACTTCGGACAATAAAGTAGAAAGTTTTTTAACTCCGCATCCGCCCGTAATTGTAATCTTGTTTTATTTCCGCAAACAGGGCAACGCAACCATTCTGAAATCACATTTTCCATATCCATTATCTCCCTGTCATTCTCAATTTTAATGCTGTTTTTTCGGGAGTGTCTTTGTGAGAATAAGAGAATAGACAATAGTAATTGCAAACAGTACAAACTGAAAAATAATACGCTTTTCTACCGTCAATCCTGCCTCGTTTGCGAAAATACTCGTGATGTTAATTGCGGAGTGGGTAATAATGCAGGGTAACAAACTACCGCCACGATCATAAAGAATGACAAACAGAAAACCAATCGCAATCGCTCCTGTAACTTGGAATAGGTTTTCTGCTATTCCTGCACCACTGCCATTAACCAAGTTTAGCAAATGTCCCAAACCAAATGTCACACTTGAAATGATAATCGCCGTTTTTATATTGTCTTTTGCAATCGCCTTGAACAGCAATCCTCTAAAAACCACTTCTTCCACAAAGCCAACGCAGAACATACAGATGATATAGCAGATTGTTTCAACCAACGTGAAGTTGACAGCCACTCCATTCCAAAAATTTCTCGTCATTAAAACAACCAAAGGAAGATAGTAAAGAAAATACCGAGCCGGAACGGGAGATTTGCATAGCCCATACTGTTGCGACAGGCGATTTTTTGTAATAAAGCGCAGAAGAATAACGGCTTGCAAAACACAAAAAACGGCACTCGCAGAGTAATTAACACCAATAACCTGATTGAGTGGATTTGCCAAAGATTGCAACACACAATAGGTTCCTATACAGACCAGCGCAAAGGCCATCTCGCTTTTCTTATATAATTTTGTCATTCCATTTCCTCCTGTATGGCTAATATCGCACCTGCATATACTCGCCTCAAATGCGTCGCTATTAGTTTTTCATCATATTCTAATGAATTGTTGACAATGATACTGGCATATCCATGAACAAACAGGGCAAGCGTTATAAAAACCTCTTTTGTTTGCTCTATGCTCAAGTCCATAGTTTCCTGCATGGTAGAAATTATGGGTATGAGTTCCTCGGAGTTTACCATTTCAAGAAGGCTATTTTCAACGGCAAAACCAGATTGAAAAAGAAAGCGAAACAAATGCGGTTCTTCAACTGCAAAGCGGATATAGTTCAGTCCAATCCCTAACATGATGTCGTCCGAGTTTACATTCATCAGATATTCTGTGTGATACACGTCCGTCTTTGCATAGGCGGACTTTTTCAATTCTTCAATTGTTGCAAAATGGTACATAACAGGCTGTGTGGAACAGTTCAGTTTCTTCGCAACAGTCCTTGCATTGATATTTTCTACTCCTGTTTCACGGGCTACCTCAAAAGCAGCGTCAATAACCATATCTTTTGTGACTTTTACCTTTGGTGGCATGAGTACCTCCCTTTACAAAAAAATATTCATGTTATATAACATTAATTATATATGTACATTCAATGAATGTCAATAGGGCCAACTTGAAACGATCTCAAATAGAAATAAGAACAGGGCGAAGATACTTTTTTACGGTATCTTCGCCCTTTATCTTAGGTCTTGATATGTAACGCTTTTGGGTGTGTTTTCGCTGTTATATTGGGCGTTTTAAGCTCTGATTTCGGGTGGGTAATGTTTTTTTTATATTACCTGCCCGATTTTTGCCCTTATAGGCGTTACATCTTATTTCGCCTGTCTTTTCTTGCTGAACAGAGCAATTCCAATAAACGCCATTGCAGAAGCAAGCATCAGAGTAATCCAAAGAACAAAGTTGCTGCTGTCGCCTGTTTGCGGTACATCTGTACCTGTTTCAGGATTTTTCTCGCCATCGTCCTTGCCATCAGGAGTTGTAGTCGTGTTGTCATCGCCATTATCCGGGTCGGGAGAAGTTACGGAAGCCGCCTTAATTTCAAATTCGGTACTTGCCTCTCCGTCAGCAGAAACGATAGTCAAAGTATGCTTACCTACTGTTAAGGTATTGATATAGTCGGCTTTCATAGTCACTTTCGTTGAACCGGAAACTGCTGTATAGTTTGCAGAATCAATTTCATTGCCGTCAACCTCAACTCTGAGGAATTTATCAAAATCAGCATTGGAGGTAAATGTTACATCGTTGCCTTTTGTAATCTGCTGAGCTGTTCCCTGAATGATATTATAGGACGCATTTCCCGGTGCCGGAATTTCAACAGTATCCAATATATATCCGCAAACGGTACACTCTTTGTGCTTGCTGCCTTTTTCTGTTGCTGTTGCGGGCCTGTCAATTATCCAGTCACTTGCTGTATGAGCAGCCTCTGCTGTTCTCACATCTGCTTTCGTCTGTGTAGTGAAAGCAGTATTTGTAAATATTGCCGTATAGGTTGTCAGTTCAGGTAAGGTGCAGGTCTTATTCTGCGTTACTTGTGAAGAACTGTCAACGATTTCGGTTTCCTTATGGTTTGCATCATTACTGCATACTCGCTCGGCGGTGCAGGTAGTATTATCTGCCGACCATGTATATTGGGGAATACCCCAACTGTGACCTGCCGCTGAGCCGGAGATAAACGTAGCCGCTCCAGCTTTGCCGCAGACACAGGATTTGTAGTATGTTGCAGGACTGCTACAGTCTGCAGCACTCGCCAGGTATGCTTCAAAAGCAACTTCCTGATCATAGGTGTGTTCCGCATAACCGCTCTTTCCGCTATTTTCTGTAACCGGACAACCGTCCGTGCTGCACTCGTGCCAGTGATGAGTATTGTTATACGTATAGGTTGATTCCCAATAATGAGTATGTGTCGCTTCAATCTTCACACCGTCTGTGAAGCAGGTCTCATTTATAGAAACCACACCACTATTGACCGTTACATCCCCGCCGTTTTGATTTACAATCGTACCGCCGGTAACGGTAACGGTGCCACCATTTCCTGTCTGAATACCGCAAACAGGGCTATTCAAAGTAATATTACCGCCAGTAATGATAATAGGAGAATCGCTATTGCTACCAATTGCCGGTCCTTTAGCCGCAATAGCGGTTACCGTACCTCCGTTAATCGTGATACTTTTAAAGTTTTCACCAATAGCACCGTTATCACTCGCAGTATTTGTCGAAGTGGCGTTGACAATACCACCGTTTATGATTAGGCTACCGCCTTGCATTTGCAGTCCGGCTTCCCACTGCTCACCTGTGGCATTAAATGTTCCCGTACCGTTTTCCTGCCCCCAAATAATCAAGGTATCTTTAGCACTTGCTGTACCGGTCATTAGAGAGGTGAGTGTTGCACCGTCTGCCAAAATCAGGTTTACTGTACCGATAAATTTTCTATACTGTCCAATCGTGGCGGATTCCGTCACAATATACCAGGTTTCCTGTCCGCTAATACCGATATTTTCATCTATCATGCCGGATAGAACAGTTGCTTCAACCGGAGTCTGTGCAACGCCGCCGGCATCCACATAAGGGAATCTTTGGGATAAAGCCAAATGCAACGTACTATCTTTTTGTATGCTGTAATCCTGCAAAGTGTTACCATCTTCAAGTTGTTTTCCAGCAAAAATCAATCTCTGCTGATCTGGTGGTATTCCCTCTTTATCTTGAATTTTAGCCTTTATATCCTCTATTCTGTCTGTCGGCTCAACCTCAAGGGTAATATGTTTTCCAGTTAAAGTTTTTACAAATATCTGCATCGCAAGCACCGGCTCGCCTTGCGGTCCAGCCAGTGCTTCTCGCACAGCATTGTACCGGTCTAAATTCAGCCGATAGTGCTCCTCTGTGGGAATGGTACCAATGGCATTAGAAATCCCTTGCATGGTTTCATCCATAGCGTCCGCATTCTCAACAGATAGGGTTTCGGGGTCTGGTAAGCCATCAATCAGCGCATTAACTTCCTCAACTTTAGCAGTCAAAATTGCTGCACATTGAGTGCAAGTAGACTGAGGTTCATTGTGGATTTCGCACATTTCTACAGGCTCTGTTTCGCCATCCACTGCAAACGCTGTCGTCGGCATTAGTCCTATCATAAGGCAGACTGCCAATAATAAACTTAAAAATCTTTTTTTCATAATATCGCTTCTTCCCTCGTTTTCCGATAATTGTTTATTCTCATTCATTGATGAGCAAAAAGAAACAGGCGCATCTTGTCCTCATGCAAACCACGGGTGAAAAACGCCTAATATATTCTTTGTATAGCAGAAAAGGACAGCGCTATGCTCTGTCTGTCTGAATTGTACCGCTGATTCTCATATTGTCAAGTCCTTTTTAGAATATTTCTATGAATTATCTGCGTTATATTTACGCATAAATATATAAATATAAGTATCAATTTTTTTTCATATTACGAAAAAAAGATGTAAAAATCTTTTTACAATGCCCTAAAAATAGGAATTTACCAACTCTACAAACACCTATTTGTATTCCTGTTTGTTTAAGAACCAGATAATTATATATGGCATTTTAGGAAACCTTTCTCTGATGTCATCATCAGAAACTCCCCCAATCGCTCTTACTAACTCTTTACTCCACAATTAAATCTTCTAAAAATCAGCTTCCCTCTAATGGCACGATCATCTCATACATCACCGTGTGCTGTTCATCCACATCCATATTCAGATGATAATGCCCGCAGTACCATCGTGTGTACTGTAATTTTTCCTCCAACTTATCAAAATAATCTGTGAGTATATCTTCCTCATATAATTTGACAGAATTTCCTCCACCCAAATGTCTTTCCAATTTATCTTGCAACTTTGAAGACAGACAATGTGAGATCACATAGTCAACCTTGTAATGCACCTTTTCAAGATTTCTTATTCCTTCCTGCATCTCTTCCTCTGTCGGCAGTTCCTGCTCCCACCAGGAGATTCTTTTTACGCGGTAAGGTAGTCCTGCTTTATTCGCAGCAACACGTCTTTCTGTATAATCAGAATCATCAATATCCAGAATTCCACCTTGTACATCGTGGCTGGAAGCTCCGCCAAATGTAAAGAACTTCTTCCCTTCTATTTGGAAAACCTGGCCACGTTCCAGATAGATAATCTTATCGCGAAGGATATGTCTTACTTTGCCACCATGCCATTCTTCCAGATCGTATTCCTCTATCATGTCATAGTTCTCGTGATTCCCTGCCACCCAGAGAATCTGAAATGGTAACCTCGACATCCAATCAAGATTATATTTCAGCGTCTTGTCATTCTTACTCCAGAGCAAACCAAAATCACCACAGATAATTACCATATCGTTTTCTGTCAGTTCAAAGGGCAGTCGATTACGTTGCTTCTTAGTAAAACGTCTAAAATCTGCATGTGTATCGCCTGTAATATAAATCATATTTTACTTCACCTCTTTATCATTTTCCCATTATAAAAATGACTTCCCGCAATTGATATAATAATGGTTCTAAAACAAATGTTGGGGCGGAATTAAAAATTAATTCCGCCCCAACATTTGTTTTAGAACCAATAGCTATACCATACAAAAGGCCATTTTTATTTATCAAGGCTTTTCATCGTCGGGAAGAGCAGTACATCACGGATGGCCTGGGAATCAGTGAGAAGCATGACAAGACGGTCGATGCCATAGCCGATACCACCTGTTGGCGGCATACCAATCTCCAGTGCGTTAAGGAAATCCTCATCGGTATGGTTTGCCTCTTCATCGCCTGCTGCAAAAGCTTCTTCCTGAGCCATAAAACGCTCTCTCTGGTCAATTGGGTCATTTAACTCAGAGTAGGCGTTGCACATTTCACGGCCATAGATAAACAGTTCGAAACGCTCTACCAGTTCCGGATTCTCTGGTTTTTTCTTTGTCAGTGGAGAAATCTCTACTGGATGATCCATAACAAAGGTTGGCTGAATCATCTTATCTTCACAGAATTCTTCAAAGAAGAGATTAATGATATCGCCTTTTTTGTGACGTGCCTCGTATTCAATATGATGCTCATCGGCTAACGCTTTGGCTTCTTCATCGTCAGCTACCTGCGAGAAATCAACACCGGAATATTTCTTCACCGCGTCAATCATTGTGATCCGTTCAAATGGCTTAGACATATCGATCACGGTTTCATTATACTTAATGACTGCACTGCCGCAGACTTTTTCTGCAAGATAACGGAACATGCTTTCTGTCAGTTCCATCATACCTTCATAGTCGGTATATGCCTGATATAATTCCATCAAAGTGAATTCCGGATTATGGCGGGTATCCACACCTTCATTACGGAATACTCGGCCGATTTCATAAACCCGCTCCAGGCCGCCGACAATCAGACGTTTTAAGTAAAGTTCAAGGGAAATACGAAGTTTTACATCCTCATCCAGCGCATTGTAATGGGTTGCAAATGGTCTGGCCGCCGCACCACCCGCATTGGAAACGAGCATTGGTGTCTCAACTTCCATGAACCCACGTCCATCGAGGAAGTTTCGGATTTCCTTTATGATATGAGAACGTTTAATAAATGTATCTTTAACTTCCGGATTCATGATCAAATCCACATAACGCTGGCGGTAACGGATATCTGTATTTGTCAGGCCATGGAATTTTTCCGGAAGAATCTGAAGACTCTTGGAAAGCAGAGTAACTTCAGATGCATGAATGGAGATTTCGCCGGTTTTGGTCTTGAAAACTTCACCCTTTAAACCAACGATATCACCGATATCCATTTTCTTGAAGGCTTTATATTCTTCCTCTCCGATACTGTCACGTGCTACATAGGACTGGATGGTTCCCTGTAAATCCTGAATATGACAAAAAGAGGCTTTTCCCATAACTCGTTTAGACATAACACGGCCGGCCAGAGACACGCTCTGTCCTTCCAATGTCTCAAAATTGTCTTTAACTTCCTGGCTGTGATGTGTTACATCATACTTTGTAATAACAAAAGGATCTTTTCCATTATCCTGAAGCTCCTTCAATTTATCTCTGCGCACTTTCAGAAGCTGGTTAATATCCTGTGCCTGAACATTCTTTTCTCCTGCCAATGTTTGTTCCCCCTTAAATGTTTGCTCTCTGGATTTCCAGAATACGGAACATCAGAAGGCCGCTCTGGGTTTCCACTTCAATAGTTTCTCCGACTTTACGTCCAAGAAGAGCGCTTCCTACCGGTGACTCATTGGAAATCTTGAAATTCAGACTGTCAGCCTCCGTGGAACCAACAATGCGGTATTCCACTTCTTCGTCCATGTCCACGTCATACAGACGAACGCGGCAGCCGATACTGATGGTATCCAGATCTACTTCATCTTCATCGACAACCTCCACATTTTTGAGAATTTTCTCGATCTCCTCAATTCTTGCTTCAATGTCGCGCTGCTCATCTTTCGCTGCATCATACTCCGCATTTTCAGATAAGTCGCCCTGTTCTCTGGCCTCTTTGATCTTCTGAGCAACTTCTTTTCGTTTAACAACCTTTAAATCAAATAATTCGTCTTCTAATGCTTTAAGTCCGGCAAAGGTTAAGATATTTTTCTTAGCTTCCACTTTAATTACGCCCTTCCTTATATTATATAGATATTTTACATTCCTAGTATTATAGCGTAAGAACCCGGGTGTGTCAATATCCGCACCCCCGCATTTCCCGCTGTTTTTCCCCATGTTTCTTATACGCCAATCCTGCGGCCCCGCTCAGCATACTGCCCGAGCAGTTCTTCCAGAGCAGCCATACTCTCCACCCGGTTCACCATTCCGCGAAGTTTGGATGACCCCGGATACCCGGTCGTATACCACGCCACATGCTTCCGCATCTGACGGATTCCCAGATATTCGCCGGAAAACTCGATCTGCATACGAGCATGACGAAGTATCATTGCAACAACTTCTTCCAGGGTTGGTTTTTGTTTCCCATAAAGAATCTGACTGATCAGCCATGGATTTCCCTGAAGCCCCCGTCCGATCATAATCCCGTCACAGCCCGTCTGCCTGAAAATAGCCTGTGCAGCTTCCGGTGAATCAATATCGCCATTTCCGATAACTGGAATTGAAACCGCTTCTTTCACCTGGCGGATGATATCCCAATCCGCTTTTCCATGATAATACTGCTCCCGGGTCCGTCCATGTACTGTTACCATGGCCGCTCCGCTCTCCTGGGCAATATGAGCCATCTCCACCGCATTGATACAAGTATCGTCAAAACCTTTGCGCATTTTCACCGTCACTGGTTTTTTCGTCGCCTTTGCCATCGCCTCAATCATACGGCCAGCCAGCAATGGCTGCTTCATCAATGCCGAACCCTCGCCGTTATTGACTACCTTCGGCACCGGGCATCCCATATTGATATCAATCATATCAAAGGGCCGGCCCTCAATCTTTTTTACCATATCGGCCATAAGCTCCGGTTCAGAGCCAAAAAGCTGCAGAGAAAAAGGCCGCTCCCGCTCATCGGTCAGCATGAGAGCTTCCGTATTTTTATTATTATAGTAAATTGCCTTGGCGCTGACCATCTCACTGCACACAAGGCCAGCCCCCTGCTCCTTTAAAAGCAAGCGAAATGGCAGGTCTGTCACGCCTGCCATCGGTGCCGCTACTACATTATTTTTAAGTGTTACATTTCCTATTTTCATTTTCCAGTACAACGTTTGTGAATAATCCGAAGTCCTTTCAATGTTAAAAGACTATCGTAAATATCAATTTCTTTACATTCCTCCGCAATAATTCCGCCAAGACCACCCGTAGCGATAACCTTGATATTCGGCAATCCTGCCTCTTCTTTCATTTTCTTTACAATATACTCAGCTTCGCCGATACTTCCATAGAAAAGCCCGGCCTGAATATTGGAAATAATCTCTTTTGCCAAGATAGTTTTTGGCTTCTTAATCTCTACATCCGGTAGTTTCGCCGTCCGATTACTCAACGCATCGGCGCTCATCTGGATACCTGGTGCAATAACTACCGCATCCAGACTGCCATCTTCGAGAATCAGCTCAAAGGTGGTTGCTGAACCATAATCGATGACAATGGCCGGTCCTCCATAGATTTCTTTTACAGCTGCAGCATCAACAATCAGGTCGGCTCCGGCTTCTTTTGGATTTTCTGCATTAATGCGCACACCCGTTTTCAGACCAGGACCGACAATGATCGGTTCAGCGCAGAAATATTTTTTGATACCACTGGTAAAAGAATACATAATGTCGGGAACAACGGATGCGATGATAACCTGCTCAATATCCTTCGGTTCAAATCCTGCATTACGAATCAATTCACGGATCAACACCCCATATTCATCTGATGTCCTGGGCATTTGAGTTGTCATTCGGAAATTCCCCATAAGAATCTCCCCGCGGAAAAGCCCCATCGTTATATTTGTATTTCCAATATCAATTGCCAATAACATATTTTTTACCTCCTCATTCTACTCCTGTCATATCTCCCAGTATAAAAACCCGGTAATACATTTCCAATGATTCAAACAGTTCAGCCCGTTCCCGCTGAAGCTGTTTGATTTTCAATCCACTTCCAATCTCATCATACAAGAGGTCTTCTTCTGCCACATCTACCCGAAGCTGCAGATTTCCTTCCGGTCCGAACTCCATAATGAGAACGCCGCCCACATCCGCTGTAAAAAGCACACAGATAATTTTCAGTTCTTCCTTAATGCCCTCCGGTAAATCAGCAAAATCCTCGTTTAAATAAAATTTTTGCTCATAGGCGCTGGCTGCGCACAGTACCACATTTTCCTGACACATAGCATTTCCTCTATTCTGTATATCCATAAACACCCCGAATGGAAACCTCTCCGGAACGGACTGTTGTTTCTTCTCCATCAACAGAAACGATCAACTCTCCGATATCGTTGATACCCCGGGAAACTCCCCGCCAAACCCGCCGTATTTCATGAATACTGATTTCCTTATTCAAATGAATCAGACTGGCATCATATTTCTTTTTCAGAAAAGCCAGATTGCCATCTTTTAAAAACTGCCGGTAATTTGTCTCAAAATACTGCATCACCCGGCGAATGATCTCCGCCCGATGATAGGTTTGTCCCGAAGCCATCGCCATAGATATGGCCGTTTCTCTCAATTCTTCCGGAAATTCTTTCATATTGACATTAATTCCGATACCAATGACAATATAATTCACCACATCCGGACCGGCGCTCATCTCCGTCAAAATACCGGTTGTTTTCCGGTGATCAATGACCAGATCATTCGGCCACTTAATACCGGATTCCAGCCCGAAGCTTTCCATCATCTCCTGAACAGCCATAGCTCCGAGCAGTGTGATCATTGACGCATCCATCGGAGGAATATCCGGTTTTAAGATAAGAGACATCCAGATTCCGCTGCCTTCCGGAGAAAAGAACACCCGACCCATCCGACCCTTCCCCGTATTCTGAGTTTCCGCAACGACCAGCGAACCATCCGGCGCTCCCTGTTCAGCCAGCATCCGCGCCTGGTCATTCGTTGAGCCAAGACAATCATAATAATAGACATGACGTCCCATGACTTCCGTGGTCATACCGCTCAAAATCTCAGCTTCCGTAAGTATGTCCGGACTGGCGATAAGGCGATAACCTTTTCGGTTTATCGCCTCAATCTCATATCCCTCACTCTTAAGCTGTCCGATCACCTTCCAGACAGCGGTTCGGGAAACCTGAAAATATTCACATAATTCCTGGCCGGACACAAAATCCTTCCGGGACTTTAACATCTGCAAAATATCTTCTTTCACAAAAGCACACTCCTAAATCTCGTCACAAAGAGTTGCCGCCATCACTGCTTTAATCGTGTGCATACGGTTTTCTGCTTCATCAAACACTTTGGACTGAGACGATTCAAAGACTTCATCTGTCACTTCCATCTCAGTAATGCCAAAACGTTCGCCCATCTCTTTGCCAATCTTTGTCTTTAAGTCATGGAAAGCCGGCAGACAGTGCAAAAAGATTGACTGAGAACCTGCATTTTCCATGATTGCCTTTGTCACCCGGTATGGCGTCAGATCACGAATGCGTTCTTCCCAAACTTCATCCGGCTCACCCATGGATACCCACACATCCGTACAGATGACATCCGCATCCTTTGTTGCTTCCATCGGATCCTCGATAAAGGCAATACTTCCGCCGGAAATGCTGGCAAACGCCTCGCATTCAGCTCTGAGCTCTGCATTCGGGAAATACTTCTCCGGTGCACAGGCTACGAAATGAAGCCCCAGTTTCGAGCAGGCAATCATATAGGAATTAGCCATATTATAACGGGCATCGCCCATATAAACCAGTTTTTTACCTTTCAGCTCTCCCAAATGTTCCCGAACCGTGAGAAAATCAGCCAGCATCTGGGTCGGATGATATTCGTTGGTCAGGCCATTCCATACAGGAACACCGGCATATTCGGCCAGTTCTTCTACGATTTCCTGACCATAGCCCCGGTATTCAATTCCTTCAAACATCCGTCCAAGGACCCGCGCCGTATCTTCAATACTTTCCTTTTTACCAATCTGTGAGCCTGACGGGTCCAGATAGGTTGTTCCCATCCCCAGATCATGGGCCGCAACTTCAAAAGAGCAACGGGTACGGGTACTCGTTTTTTCAAAAATCAGAGCAACATTTTTTCCTCTGAGAACATCTACCGGAATTCCTTTTTTCTTTCTGTCCTTTAAATCTGCTGCCAGATCCAGCAGGTAGAGAATCTCTTCTTCTGTAAAATCCTTTAATGTCAGGAAATTTCTTCCTTTTAAGTTCATCTTCTCCATCTCCAAAAGTAATTTATTCATCTTTTATAGTCTCAACAACAGATTTGGCAAGACCAGCCATCCCCTGAATTTCCGAAGGAATAATGATCTTTGTTGCCTTTCCGTCTGCGGCTCTTTCGAAAGCTTCCAGACTCTTGATTCGAAGAACAGCCTCATCTGCACCGGCATCCTTCAGGAATCGGATACCATCCGCATTCGCCTGCTGAATCTTAAGGATAGCCTGCGCCTCACCTTCAGCCTCGCGGATTTTTGCTTCCCGGGCAGCTTCAGCCCGGAGAATCATAGCTTCCTTATCGGCTTCTGCATCCAGAATGGCAGATTCTTTATGACCTTCTGCAATAAGAATTGCAGAACGTTTTTCACCTTCTGCGATCAAAATGGACTCTCTTCGTTCACGCTCAGCTTTCATCTGTTTCTCCATAGCATCCTGGATTGCTGCCGGAGGAATGATATTCTTTAACTCGACACGATTGACTTTAATGCCCCAAGGGTCTGTTGCCACATCCAGTGTGGAACGCATTTTCGCATTAATAATTTCTCTGGATGTCAGCGATTCATCCAGTTCCAGTTCACCAATAATATTACGAAGGGTCGTTGCTGTCAGATTTTCAATGGCCATAATCGGATTCTGAACACCATAGCAATATAATTTCGGGTCTGTGATCTGGTAGAATACAACCGTATCAATACGCATTGTAACGTTATCCTTTGTGATGACCGGCTGCGGTGCAAAGTCCACAACCTGCTCTTTTAATATAACTTTTTTAGCAACCTTGTCGATAACCGGTACTTTCACATGAAAACCAACAGACCAGGTTCCCTGATAAGCCCCCAAACGCTCAATAACATAGGCATGGGCCTGCGGAACGATCTTAATACTAGACACAACGATCAACAAAGCAATGATAATCAGAATTACTACAAGTATCCACATCATAAGTCAGTTTCCTCCTTATTCTCTTTCTCTACAATCAGTTTAACGCCGGATATACCGACGATGCGCACCATCTCATCTTTTTGGAAAGTCACTTCATCCTTCGTGGAACGTGCCGTCCATTCCATCCCGTTTACCATGACCTGCCCTTCTGACTTCAGGTTGTTTATAGGTATCAAAACCCGGGCTTTACGCCCGACAAGACTCTCTGCATTGGTTTTTGTCGTTTTCTTATTCAAGTGTTTTGTCATTATCGGCCGGGTAAATACAAGCATTACCACGGAAACAACGATAAATACAACAACCTGGATCATCAACGGCACCTGCACAAGGGCCAGAAGAAAAGCTGCCAATGCTCCGACGGCAAACCATATCGTAGTCAGACCAAGGGTCAGTATTTCAATCAGCAAAAGCACGCCAAAGGCCGCAAGCCAGAATATCTCACATCCTAAAGTCCCAAACCAGAATATCTCCGACATTTTGTCTCCTCCTCTCTCAGTTTACTGTCGTCCGCTGCCGTTTTGCCTCATACATAAGAAGAGCAGCCGCAACACCTGCATTCAGCGATTCCACCTGACCGGCCATCGGAATCCGAATATAGTCTGTTGCCATATCCGCCAACGCATCACTCAATCCGTTGGCTTCATTTCCTATCATAAAACAGGTATCTGAAAGATAGTCCTGTTCATAATAACTTTTTTCACCCTTTAAATGGGCCGCATATACGCGAGTCCCCGATGTTTTCAACTGCGAAACCACCACCGCCAGATCTTCTGCCACAGCTACCGGAACCCGATAAATAGACCCCATCGTCGAGCGGATCACCTTCGGCATATAAGGGTCTACAGACGTCCGGTTCAAAATAACGCCGTCAATCCCGGCGCCCTCCCCGGTCCGAAGTATGGTTCCCAGATTACCAGGGTCCTGGAGCGATTCCAGTATAAGAATCATTCTTTTGCTGCCGGATTTCTGTAGGATCAAATGCTGCCAGTCAAAAGAAACCATGGAAACAACTGCCATGACTCCCTGAGGAGTCATCGTATCCGACGCGTCTTTAAACACCTTATCACTCAAGACTTCTAAAAAGCACCCTGAAGCTGCCGCCTTTTTTTCAACGGCTTTTTTCTGTTCTTCATCTCTTGAAAAATTTTCCGACATATAAATGGCCTTCAGTCTCTCCGACGGCGCCTCCAGCACCATCTTCAGACCTTCCACAACAAAACACTGCTGTTTTCTTCGTGCCTTCCCCTTTTTCTGAAGCTGCATCAGATTCTTTATCCGGGGATTTGATGTACTTGTTATCATCTATACCTCGACTCCAATTTTCGCCAGATCAACGTTCTTTCCAACAATGACCAGCGTCATCTCTTTTTCCATAGGATTTTCCGGGTCCAGATTGACTTTCAGGTCATCCCCCCGTTTAATACCGATAATGTTCAGACCGTAAGAGCCACGGACATCCAGTTCCAGAAGGCTTCTTCCAATCCATGCCTCCGGCACCGGCATCTCGACCATACTGAATTCTTTGGACAGCTCTACCAGATCAACGAATTCACCGCCCATCAGATTCCGTGCCAGTCGTGTGCCCATCTCTGCCTCCGGAAAAACAATTTTATCGGCTCCCACTTTCTCCAGGATATGCTTGTGGATTTCATTCTCCGCCTTGGCTACAACAAAACCGACACCTTTTTCTTTTGTCAGAATCGTGGCCATAATACTGGCCTGCATATTCGTTGATACACCGATAATGACACAATCCAGATTGCTAATACCAAGACTATCCAGCACATCCGGTTCGGTCACATCCGCCACCATCGCACAGGTCACTGTGTCGGCAGCCAAATCCACCCGGTCCGGGTCCATATCTACCGCAATGACTGAATTGCCGCTCTCAGCCAGTGCCACGGCAACTGCCATTCCAAACTTTCCCAGGCCAAATACACCATACTCTTTTTTTCTCATATCATTAACCTTTCATTTACATAATAGTATATCATGATTTCCAAATTCATGATATACCTCCGGGAATATCTATACAAAAACTTTACCGTCGGGCAGCCGCCGGTGAACTTTTTTCTTATTTCCATTTACATTCAAAATAACCGCCATAGTGATCGGACCCAGACGTCCAAAATACATACTGGCAATCAATACCAGTTTCCCGGCCACGGACAATCCCTCCGTGATTCCCATCGTAAGTCCCACGGTGCCCAGTGCGGAAAAAGTCTCATACAGGACTTGAATAAATGGAATATCCGATTCCAGGCAGCAAAGGGCAAAGGTGCTTATGACCAGGAAAAATACCTGAAGCAATATGACACAGGTCCCCTTCATGACCGTGTCCATGCTGACTCTTCGATGTCCCAGTTCCACATCCTCCCGGCCCACAATCGTGGCGATAACAGCAAAGGCCAAAAGTGTGATCGTCACCGTTTTTATACCGCCGGCCGTACCGCCCGGCGAACCTCCGATAAACATCAACACACAGCCGAGCAGCAGGCTTCCCGTGTGCAGTTTTCCCTGATCTATACTGGCAAAGCCGGCAGTACGTAATGTCACCGACTGAAAGATGCTGGCCCATATCTTTCCTCCGAAACTCAGATTTCCCATCGTTTCCGGATTATTAAACTCAAGCAGAAAAAAAATCAGGGCTCCGCCGAAGATCAGAATCGCCGTGACACAGAGCACCAGCTTACTGTGAAGACTCAGCTTCCGAACAGACTGGCGCAGACTCATTTTCTCTCTGCATACTCTGCGCAGAGCCGCCGCCAGATCCCACCATACGAAGAAGCCAAGCCCTCCGATAACGATCAGTCCCATCGTTACCAGATTCATCAGCGGATGGGTAACGTAGGGCATCATACTGTCCGCCCCCATTAAATCCATCCCCGCATTACAAAAGGCTGACACTGCCATAAAAACCGAAACCCATATGCCCTTTGCCAGACCATATCGTGGGATATACACAAACATATAAAGCAGAGCACCAATACCCTCCACTACCAGCGTCCCGCAGATCATTTTCCGGACCATACGCACCATGCCCGTCAATGTATCAAAGCCATAGGCTTCCTGGATAAGCATTCTCTGTTTTAATTGAATCCGCTTTCCGGCAATCATCAGCAGGAAGGTGGTAAAGGACACTACTCCCAGACCTCCCATCTGAATCATTACCAAAATGACCACCTGTCCAAAAAGACTCCAGTGTTCCCCCGTCACCACGGTAACCAACCCTGTCACACAGGAAGACGTTGTGGCCGTAAACAACGCATTGATATAAGATGTCGCCGTCCCATCCACCGAAGCGATAGGAAGAGATAATAAAATGGAGCCTGCCAAAATCAGTATAGCAAAACCCAGTCCAATAATCTGGGTTGTTTTTAACTCAAAGCTCTTTTTCTTACTTTTCAAATCTAAACCTCTCAATTATTTAAGCATATAGCGCAGCCCCCAACCGGAAGCTACGCTATATGGGCTGCATATATTTTACCCATTCGGGCATATCACATATCTTCTTTATCTCGCCAGAATACGAGATACTGTTAATTGGAATGGATCCAGTTCTTTTTTCATTTCTAAAGCTTCGTCGATATCATAATCCACAAATTCGCCATGTTTATAGGCCACTACCCGGTTTGACTTTCCGGAAACAAGAGCATTGACCGCATAAGCTCCCATAATAGAAGCATATACACGGTCCTTGGCCGTCGGATTGCCACCCCGCTGTAAATGTCCGAGAATGGTGGCACGGGTCTCTATTCCTGTCGCTGCTTCAATACGACGGGCCATACTCGTGGAATGGCCGATACCTTCCGCATTTATGATAATATGATGGGTCTTACCGATCTTACGGCTCTTTATAATATGATCTACCAAAATCTGCTCGTCATAGTTATAGTTTTCCGGAAGCAGAATATCCTCCGCGCCATTGGCAATACCGCACCACAGCGCAATATAGCCGGCATTTCGTCCCATGACCTCAATAATACTGCAACGCTCGTGGGATGTTGATGTGTCTCTTACCTTATCAATGGCTTCCATGGCCGTATTCACCGCCGTATCAAAGCCAATGGTATAATCCGTACAAGCGATATCCAGATCAATGGTCCCCGGAACTCCGATGGTATTAATTCCAAAGGATGCCAGTTTCTGCGCTCCCCTGAAAGAACCGTCGCCACCAATCACAACGATACCATCGATGCCATGCTTCCGGCAGATTTCTGCCCCTTTTTTCTGACCTGCTTCCGTATGGAATTCCTCACATCGTGCCGTATATAAAAATGTACCGCCCCGGTTCAGAATATCTGAAACACTGCCGGCGCCCAAATCTATGATTTCTTCCTCCAAAAGGCCTGCATATCCTTTCTGGATTCCTTTCACTTTACATCCTGCTGTCACCGCAGTACGGACAACCGCACGCACAGCCGCGTTCATCCCCGGCGCATCGCCGCCGCTGGTTAGTACGCCGATTGTTTTTATCTCTTTACTCATGTCATGACCTCCATCCTTGCGAACTGACAACGATTTTATCTTGATATTTTAATACAGATTCCCTACCTTTTCAAGACGGATTGCTGAAGTTTTACATTTTCCTCACCAAAGGCTTTTCGGAGCATCCCGACGACCCGATCGTCTCCCTGCACCGCATAGCGGTTTTCCAGCCGTTTCACTGCTTTTTCTCTGGCACAGAAAATAACAACCCTGTCCTTTCCGCTTTCCAACTCCAGCATCCGGTACAATTCCTGTTCCCGCTGCATGTAGTTTTCTTTACTATCAAATTTTATCCATATTTCTTTTGGAATCTCGTCAAACGGAACGATTTTCTCACAAATCAGTTTCGCCTGCTGGTCTTCCGAAGCAGACACCCGCCCCCGGATATATACTTTCTGATCTTCCTCCAGATATTTCTGATGACGTTCATAATCATTCGGGAAGATAAGAACCTCTACGGTGCCGACCAGATCTTCCAGGGAAATAAAAGCCATCAGCTTATTATTTTTTGTCACTTTGACTGTCTTTGAGGTGATCATACCACCGATAATAACGTTTTGATTGTCCCTCACCCGGCTTTCTCCCGTCTCATCATCCACATAAAAATCCGTAGTGACCGCCGTAACATTCTTCATCAGAAACTTTGCATATTCCTCCAGCGGATGACCGCTGATGTAAACGCCAAGCACTTCCTTTTCAAAAGCCAGCTTCAATTCTTTATCATATTCACCAACGTTTGGATAATGCACATCAAATTCCGCTTTTTCATCATCGGATACAAAGTCAAACAAAGTCATCTGGCCGGTCATCGACTTCTTCCGTTCCTGATTAACCTGATCCATCACCTGGACATAGACCATCATGAGCTGACGCCGGGTCGCATGAAGTCCATCCATGGCACCCGATTTGATGAAGCTTTCTACCGTCCGCTTATTTACCTCTTTACCGGACAGCCGCTCAATAAAATCTTTCAGGCTGACAAAAGGACCGTGTTCCTGTCGTTCATTAACAATATTATCAATAACGGAACGACCCACACTTTTAATGGCTGATAGTGCATAACGGATATTGCCTCCGGATACGGAAAAGTCTCTCTCACCCTCGTTAATATCCGGGGGCAGAATCTTAATATCCATCTTCCGGCATTCCATAATGTATTCAGCTACCTTTGTCGGGAAATCAATGACCGATGTCATCAGAGCCGCCATAAATTCCACAGGATAATAATATTTTAACCATGCTGTCTGATAAGATACGATGGTATAGGCCGCTGCATGAGACTTATTAAAGGCATATTTGGCAAAATCTGTCATATCATCAAAAATTTTATTGGCCACCCGTTCATCAATTCCCCGGGCGATACATCCCGGCACATTCAAATCTTTGTTTCCATAAACAAAGTATTCTCGCTCCTTTGCCATCACATCCGCTTTTTTCTTGGACATGGCACGGCGCACCAGGTCGCTTCGCCCCAGGTCATAGCCGGCCAGCTTCATAACAATCTGCATAACCTGTTCCTGGTAAACGATACAGCCATAGGTTGGCGCCAGAATTTCTTCCAGCTCCGGACAATCATAGACAATGGATGCCTGATTCTGTTTTCCTTTAATATATTTCGGAATAAAATCCATCGGCCCCGGACGATAAAGCGAAATCCCCGCGATAATATCTTCCAGACTGGACGGTTTTAACTCTTTCATGAAGCTCTTCATTCCGGCACTTTCAAGCTGGAACACGCCTTCGGTTTTGCCGGAAGCAATCATTTCATAGACCTTTGCATCATCATAATCAACATCGTGCATATTTAAAGGTTTTTCCCGATGGCGATTGATCAGATTTACTGCATTCTGAATGACCGTCAGCGTCCGAAGCCCTAAAAAGTCCATTTTCAAAAGGCCAAGCTCTTCCAGTGTCGTCATCGTAAACTGGGTCGTCACGCAATCATCCACACCTCTTGACAGAGGCACGAATTCATCCACCGCCTTCGGACTGATCACGACGCCTGCCGCATGGGTGGACGTATGTCTCGGAAGTCCTTCCAGACGTTTGGACATGTCAATCAGCTCATGGATCACCGGATCCGAATCATAAGTTTTTTTCAGCTCCGGATTTTTTTTCAGGGCAGACTCTATGGTAATATTCAACTCCGACGGAATCATTTTCGCCACCGTGTCCACCTGAGCATAAGGCAAGTCCAGCACCCGGCCCACATCACGAATAACCCCCCTGGCCGCCATTGTACCAAAAGTCACGATTTGAACCACCCGGTCTTTGCCATATTTTTCAACGACATAATCGATGACTTCCTGCCGCCGCTCAAAACAAAAGTCCACGTCGATATCCGGCATGGTGACCCGGTTTGGATTTAAGAAACGTTCAAAGAGGAGATTATATTTGATCGGGTCCAGATCTGTAATCTCAAGACAGTAGGACACAAGACTTCCCGCCGCAGAACCACGCCCTGGGCCCACAGCAATGCCCTGACTTTTGGCATAGTGAATAAAATCCCAGACGATCAGGAAATAGTCCACAAATCCCATATTCTTAATGGTGGAAAGTTCATATTCCAACCGTTCTTTTAACATATCATCCGGATGGTCATAGCGTCTCGCCAGACCGTCCCATGTCAGTTTATTCAAATAACTCCAGGCATCGTAGCCATCCGGGACAGGAAATTCCGGCAGTTTATATTTTCCGAATTCAATATCCACATGACAGCGCTCAGCAATTTTATGGGTATTATCGCAGGCCTGCTTTGCATATAGAAAAAGCCTGCGCATTTCCTCTTCAGATTTGATATAATACTGACCGCCCTCATAGCGCATACGATCCTCGTCGGCAACCTTTTTGCCCGTCTGGATACAAAGCAGAATGTCGTGAGGTTTTTCATCCTCCGCATAGGTATAATGAATATCATTGGTCGCCACCAGTTCAATCCCCGTTTCCTGACTCATCCGCAAAAGACTCTGATTCACTGTTTTCTGCGCTGGAATGCCATGGTCCTGAAGTTCCAGGAAGAAATTTCCTTTGCCAAAGACCTCTTCCAGCTCCAACGCTCTGAGCCTGGCCTCCTCATAGAGCCCTTTCTGAATATATTCGGGCACGATACCTGCCAGACAGGCGCTGAGCGCAATGATACCCTCATGATACTCTCGAAGCACTTCCATATCCACCCTCGGCTTGTAATAAAAGCCTTCGGTAAACCCTCTGGAAACCAGCTTCATTAAATTGTGATAACCTGTATTATTCTCTGCCAGAAGCACCAGATGATTGTATTTATTATCCTGCTGTCCCGCCTTATCAAACCGGGACTTCGGCGCCACATAAACTTCACAGCCAATGATCGGCCGGATTCCCGCCGCCATAGCCGCTCTGTAAAATTCAATCACACCGTACATGACACCGTGGTCTGTGATCGCCACACTGTCCATTCCAAGTTCCTTCGTCCGGGCCACCAGCTCTTTCACCTTGTTGGAACCATCCAGCAAACTATATTCTGTATGCACATGTAAATGGGTAAATGCCATTCAAAATCACCTTTATCATTTATCTATTATTCGCCATTTTGCAACTGCTCCCAGTATAACATAAAACAGAGAAATTTGAAAACCCTGCAATATATCTTGTTATTTTCCTTTGGATTCTCTATAATACTTTTAAAACATTTGATAATCAACAATCGACCAGGGAGGGAATTTTATGGCTTTTCATTTAATTGATATGGATACATGGGAACGCCGCGAACATTACAAATACTATCAGACATTCGTCCATTCCAGCTATACTTTAAACGCGAACATTAAAATCACAAATCTTTTAAAGGAAATCAAACAGCGGGGACTGCGTTTTTATCCGGTATACCTTTACATAGTATCCACCGCTGTCAATCGAATCAAAGAAATGCGTATGGCGCACGATGGCGAACATCGTCTGGGCTATTGGGACGAATGTCACCCGTCTTACACCATATTTCACAAGGATGACCACACCTTTTCAGATATTTGGTCGGAATACAATAAAGACTTTTCTATTTTTTATAAGACCTGCGTCCAGGATATGGAAACCTGGAAAGATGTGAAAGGTGTAAAAACAAAACCGGATAAGCCGGATAACTTTACACCGATTTCCTGTGTGCCCTGGCTTTCTTATACCGCTCAGTGCTATGATACGCCAATGAAATCACCCCTTCTTTTCCCAATCATTTTATGCGGAAAATATTTTGAACAAAATGGAGAGATGCTTCTGCCATTCTCTGCCTATGTTCAGCATATAGTATCTGACGGCTATCATACGTCCCTGCTGATCAACACCGTGCAGGAAATCGCCGATCACTATCAGGATTGGTTAAACTAAAAGCAAAAATCTTCCTGAAAGAATCTTGAAGCCATTCTTTCAGGAAGATTTTCTATGATCACTTATCTATAATACTTCTATTTCTGCACACACCAACAGCCATCCCATACTGGGCCCGGTGCCGTTCCTCGACCAGTTGTTTAGGGTAATACACAACCCCATGGTCTTCATAAGGGTCATTAAAGTAATAACCGTCATCGTCATAGCCAACAAGAAGCATGCAATGTTCATTGGAAATCCAGGTAAAGATTTCCCCTGTATCCAGTAACTTCCATTCCGGCCCGACAATCGGTTCCCGCATATCGATACAGGCCCAGAAAATCACCGGCATTCCCTTATCTATATATCGTTCCAGGAGCTCGTGAATCGGTGCTCCGGTTTCATCCACCGCTTTGTAAGCCATATCTGAACCACCGTTTTCTCCCGAAAGCTTCGGGGCACATCTTCTGAAAACGTTTTCCAGAGCCTTGCAGATGACCGGTGCATAGCAGCCGAAATCATCTTCATTAAAGGGGCTGCCGCAAAAATGTTCATTCGGGTCCGGCCCATAAAGCTGGCCGTCCCGCATTTCAAACCCATGGCAATCCAGATAATTTTCAATAAATTCATCAACGGAAATCTCATAGCCTAACAATTGCAGGAGCATCACCGTCGACACACTTTCGCACCCGGTAGGATATCTGCCCTTCTGACTAATATAGGGCACATTGATTTTAATCATCAGAAACTGCCTTTCTGTCCTTTCCTTCCACATACTTCCGCATAAAGGTCAGTACGATCAATAAGATAGCCAGACTCAGTCCCAGTGTCACCCACCAGATTTTCACAAAACCGGCAATAACATAACCGACAATACAAACTACAGCAACAACTGTCGCATACTGCATCTGGGTTGATACATGGTTAATATGGTTACTCTGGGCTCCCGCTGAAGACATGACCGTCGTATCCGAAATCGGCGATACATGGTCGCCGCAGACTGCGCCGGCAAGGACAGCCGCAACAGCAATGATCATCATTTCCAAACGGTCTGCTCCCGGGAACATGGCAATGACGATCGGCACAAGAATAGCAAAGGTTCCCCAACTTGTCCCTGTCGAAAAAGCCAGGAATATGGCGATCATAAACATGATGGCCGGAATAAATACGCTGGCCGAAGTATTGCTTCCGACAACTCCTTCCACAAACTGGGCGATCCCAAGGGCATCACCCACGCCTTTTAAGGACCAGGCAAAAATCAGTATGGCCACCGCCGGAATCATCAGCTTAAAGCCTTCCACAAAGCTATCCATAAAGCCCTTAAAAGTAACCACCTTGCGCGGCAGATATAAAAACAGCATAAACAAAATCGTGAGCATCGTTGCAAAAATCAGGCTTGTCTCTGCATCGCAGCCGGCAAAGGCCGTAATAATATCCGTTGCACCGCCCAGAAAGCCCGTATAGATCATGGCACCGATGGCAGAAACGATAAGGACCGCTACAGGCAGGACCAGATCAAACACCCGTCCCTTCGCAGAGATTTCTTCCGCTTTAACCTGTTCAAATTCTTCCGCGCCGCTGGTAAACAAATCCCCTTTAGCTGCATTCTGCTCATGTTTTTTCATCAATCCAAAGTCAAATCCGGTAATGACAATATACAGTACCATCGCCAGCGTCAGCAGCGCATACAGATTGTACGGAATCGTCCGAAGGAACAACTGGAAACCGGTAATTCCTGCATCCGCCGGCACATAGGAATTTACCGCTGCGGCCCAACTGGAAACCGGAGCAATAATACATACCGGAGCCGCCGTTGCATCAATAATATAGGCCAGCTTTGCTCTGGATACTTTAAAGCGGTCTGTAACCGGACGCATGACTGAACCAACCGTCAGACAGTTAAAATAATCATCGACGAAGATCAGGACACCTAACCCTGTCGTTGCCAGCATGGCACTCTTTTTTGACTTGATCCTCGTTCCTGCCCACTTTCCATAGGCCGCTGAACCACCGGACTTGGCCATCAGGACGATGATCATTCCAAGCAGTACATCAAAAATCAAAATATTCAGATTCATACTGCTCTTCATAATATCAAAAAATGCCATAAAGGCGTTCCATGGCTGGAACCCTGCATACAAAAGCGCCCCAAAGGCTACACCGATAAACAGGGAACTGTAAACCTCTTTTGTTACCAACGCCAGAATAATCGCCAAAAGCGGAGGCACCAGAGACCACCATGTTCCGATAAACATCACACCATCCATAAAAACATTCTCCCCCTTTTTCTGATGTACATATTACCTTTCGGCCAAATCTTATTTTTCCGCAGATTCTGTTTCTTCCTGAGTTTCAGTCTCAGCCGCCGTATCTGTTACCGATTCAGTTTCGGTCTCAGCCACATGCAAATAATCAATATTGCCGCGTTCATCGATAACTTCCATATCGGCAGTCAGATTTGTGATATATTCCTGCATCTTATTTGTGCGCAACGTATTTTCAATATTCACATACCATGCTTCCGCATTATCTCCCACAAAATACATCACATGATAGCCATACTCCGTCTCGACAATCTCCGTATCTCCCGGTTTTCTCGCATCATCAAAAATCCAGTCGTTAAAGGAGGCGGCCATCTGACCTTTCGTCACAGCTTCATACAGACCGCCATTTGTGTTTGAACCGGTATCTTCGCTGTTTGCTTCTGCCAATGCTGCAAAGCTGTCCTCTGTTGCATCGCCATTCTTCCACTCTGCATAAATATCTTCGGCTTTCTGTTTTGCCTCAGCTTTTGCATTTTCTTCGGCTGTTGCCTTTTCCTCATCCGTCATTTCATCCGTCGTTTCCGCGCTGGAACGTATCAGAATATGACGTACGTCGACCGTCTTTGCATGGTCCAGATAACGGTCGATAAAGTAAACCACATAATAAGCATTGCCGGTGGTATCTTCAATCACGGTTGTATCTCCAGCCTGACGTGCGCTGTCAAACAGCCACTGTCCAACCCCGGTTGGTGAGATTGATGATTTTTTTGCATTTGTTTTCCGCAGTTCAACAGCCGTGTCCGTCGCATAGTCTGCATATAAATTTTCAAAAGACGACTCATCTGAAATCTGTTCCAGCATTTCATCGGCCTTTTCTTTAGCCGCTGTCATAGCTGCTTCTTCTGCGGCTTTCTTCTCAGCCTCCTGGGCAGCCTTTTCTTCCTCGCTCAGAGTTTCTGTCTCACCCGTCTCTGTTTCAGGCGCTGTTGTTTCCTCTGCTGCGACAGTCTCTGTCTCCGGCATATCTGCTGCAATTTTGCATGCCAGATAATCCACCGAGTCGTAATTGTCTTTATTTTCATCATAATAATCCGACACTTCCTCGTCGGTTATTTCTGTCGCATCCTCAATGCTGTTATAATAAGCGGTAGCGATACTGCTCTTTTCCACATAGGCTTTCACCTTATCCATCGTCGCCAATGTTCCGTAAGAAGATTTCAAATAGTCGGCGGCGCTCATATTGGCATTCGCCGCGCCAGTCTCTATGGATTCTGCAAAATCATCCACATCCGCCGATGCATCATACTCAAATCCGGCCGCTTCCGCCGCATCTGTCAGCGCATATACCTGTTTCAACTGGGAAACTGCCTGCTGATCAAAATAATCCTTCCATGTCATATTCTCCATGTAGGCCTGCTCATCCAACGGTTTTGATAAATCCAGTCCCATATAGCTCAGATAGTTCCCATAGTAGGCGTATAGATTATTGATGCCGCTGTAATAATAATATTCATATTCCGACCGCTGAACATCATGATCTCCGACCGTCACATAAGTGCCGTGTTTGTCCTGATATCCATCATAAAATTTCCATCCGAGCACGCCCACGATGAGAAGCAGGATGACTGCACCGATAATCGCCGAATATCTGGCTTTTCTCTGCTGTCTCAGTTCCTCTTCTTTCCGACGCTGCATCTTCAAATCATACTTGGTCATCTTCTTTTCAGGCTTCTGTGAATTTACTCCGTCCGCCTGTCCATTTTGTTTTTTCTCTTTATCAGACATACTTTTTCCCACAGAACAAAATCTTAAGTTCAGATTCTGACTGTGCCTCTCCTTCCTGAAATCTTATATGTAATATTACAATATTTCTGAAAAAAATAACAGTAATTTCACAAAAAATACAGAAAATTCTCCCCGGAAGAAACCACTTCAAGGTTTGACCGGAGAGAATTCTCTTATCCTTACAGTTTAAATGTTACCAACAGATCTTCGGAATTAACCTTTTCACCTTCAGTGACAAAAATCTCATCCACCACGCCGGCAGTTTTTGAAACAATGGTCGTTTCAATCTTCATGGCTTCCACAACAAGAAGCGGTGTATTGACATCGACCTTATCCCCTTTCTTAACAAAAATCTGACATACGGTTCCAGGAATGGAGGAACCAATCTGTTTCGGGTCGGATTTATCTGCCTTCGGTTTCTGATTTACATGAACGATTTCATTCTTATCTTCAACCACGATCTCTCGGACAGCACCATTTACTTCAAAGGTCAATGTACATTTTCCTTCATCATTCGCTGCAGTCTTACTGATGTATTTGATGATCAATGTCTTGCCCTGACCGATATTCACAACTGTCTCTTCTCTCGGTCTCAGGCCATAGAAATAAACATGGCTCTGAAGCTGAGATACATCGTTGTAAGCTTCCAGATGATTGCAGTAATCTTCGTATACCTTCGGGTAGAGGGCATAGCTGACTGCTTTCTGGCGGATCTCCAATGGCGTAAATGATGACAAATCAAATTTTCCTTTTAAGTAAGCTTCAATTTGTTTAATATCCACACTCTCCAGTAAAGTGCCCGGACGCACACTGATCGGTTCAACACCTTTCAGAACAATCTTCTGGAATTCTTCCGGGAAGCCGCCGTCCGGCTGACCAATCATACCCTTGAAATATTCTACAACCGATTCCGGATAAGAAAGATCTTTTCCGGCCGTAAGAATATTATCTTTATCCAGGTTATTCTTAAACATGAAAATTGCCAGATCACCAACGACTTTAGAGGTCGGCGTAACTTTTACAATATTTCCAAGCAGGTCATTAGCCTCTTTATACAGACGTTTGATATCATCAAAACGATCTTTTTCACCCATATCTTTGACCTGGGCCAAAAGGTTGGAATACTGACCGCCAGGAATCTCATATTTATAGATTTCAGCATTCGGTGTACACATACCGCTCTCAAACGGTTTATATACCTCACGCACACGGGCATAATATTCGCTCAATTCATGAAGTTCCGTCAGATCAAGGCCTGTATCCCGCTCTGTTCCCTTCAGAGTGGCAACGATCGTATTCATAGATGGCTGGCTTGTCAGAGAGCTCATCGATTCAATCGCCATATCCGCAATATCCACACCGGCTTCCGCAGCCATCAGTACGGTGCTGACACCGCTGCCCGTTGTGTCATGGGTATGTAAGTTCACCGGAATGTTCAATTCCTTTTTCAACTCTGTGATCAGGGTCTTTGCCGCATATGGTTTCAAAAGTCCCGCCATATCCTTAATTGTCAGGATATGACAGCCCATAGCCTCGATTTCTTTCGCCTTCTTCATATAATAATCCAGCGTATATTTTGTTTCATTTGGATCAGAAATATCACCCGTATAGCAGATAGCGCCTTCTACGATCTTTCCGGTCTTCAGGGCTTCTTCCACTGGCATCTTCATATTTTCCATCCAGTTCAAACTGTCAAAAATACGGAACACATCGATACCGCGGCCAGCGGAAACCTGAATAAACTCCTTGACCACATTATCTGGATAATTGCTGTATCCAACCGCATTCGACGCACGAATCAGCATCTGGATCAGTGTATTCGGCATCAGCTGACGCAATGTGGAAAGTCTGCGCCATGGAGATTCCTTTAAGAAACGATAAGCCGTATCATAGGTTGCACCGCCCCAGGCTTCCGCCGAAAAAGCATTGGCAAGGAAGGCATTGGCAGCCGGCGCCGCATCAATGATATCTCTTGTACGCATACGAGTTGCAAACAGAGACTGCTGAGCATCTCGCATGGTCGTATCGGTCACATAGAGACGATCTTCTCTGAGAATTTTCTGGGTAAATGCCTCTGCACCCAACTTCAGGAATTCATCCCTTGCACCATAAATTGTTTTTTTCTGATCAAAGACCGGCGGACGATGAGCATCCAGGTAAGGTTTCTCACCATTTTGAGGATTAACGATCTTATCGCCGATAAATTCCAAAATCTTTGTCGCCCGGTCCTGAACTTTTCTCAACTCATAAAGTTCCGGCGTCTCCTCGATAAATGTCGTATAGCATTTACCTTCCTGGAAGGTTTCATGATTCAGCACATTGATCAGAAACTGAATATTTGTCTTAACACCACGGATACGCATTTCTTTCAGTGCACGCAGAGATTTGCGTATAGCACCTTTAAACGTACGGTCATAGGAAATGACTTTAACAAGAAGGCTGTCATAATATGGCAGAACTTCCGCTCCTGTATAGGCATTACCGCCATCCAGACGAAGACCATTTCCTGAACCGGAACGATAAACATTGATTCTTCCTGTATCCGGAAGGAAATTGTTTGCCGGATCCTCTGTTGTAATACGAGTCTGAATGGAATAGCCGTTCAGATGTACCGCATCCTGGGACGGAATACCAATTTCCCCGGAATCAAGGGCATATCCCTCAGCAATCATAATCTGTGACTGTACGATATCTATTCCCGTAACCATTTCGGAAACTGTATGCTCTACCTGAATTCTTGGATTCATTTCAATAAAGTACGGGTGATTCTGATCATCGACAAGGAATTCCAGTGTTCCGGCGTTCCGGTAACCCACATGTTTTACCAGACGAATCGAACTTGAAAAAATTTCCTCACGTACTTCATCCGGTACGGTGAAAGCCGGTGCATATTCCACAACTTTCTGATGACGTCTCTGCACAGAGCAGTCACGATCATAAAGGTGGACAACATTGCCATGATTGTCTGCCAGGATCTGAACTTCGATGTGTTTTGGGCTTCTTAAATATTTTTCAATGAAAATCTGTTCATCGCCAAAAGCTTTTCTGGATTCTTCTCTCGCTTCACGATAGGCTTTCTCCAATTCGTCCGCTGAATTCACGATACGCATACCTCGGCCGCCGCCGCCGTTAGAAGCTTTCAACATCACCGGATAACCGATAAAATCAGCTGCTTTTTCGACTTCCTCATAATTTTCCACAGCCTTGTCAATCCCCGGGATCGTCGGCACTTCTGCTTCCATCGCCATTTTCTTTGAAGAGATCTTATCGCCCATAGCCCGCATCATGCCCGCTGTCGGTCCGATAAATACGATTCCGCTCTTTTCACAAGCCTCTGCAAAATATGGATTTTCAGATAAAAATCCATAACCCGGATGGATGGCATCTACCTGATGCTCTTTTGCTATACGAATAATGGTATCGATATCCAGATAAGCATCTACTGGTCCTTTATCCGGATTTAATAAATAGGCTTCATCTGCCTTTGTGCGGAACATGGCATACTTATCTTCTTTTGAGAAAACAGCGACAGTACCAATCCCAAGTTCATTTAAAGCACGAAAAATACGAATTGCGATTTCTCCCCGGTTTGCGACCAGTACTTTCTTAAATTTTCTGATTCCCTTCGTATTCATCTCTCTTTCACCCTTTCTTTTTGTCTCATATTTTTAGAAAATCGAAGGCGCCTTCCCGCGCCTTCGATTTAAGGAATATGTTTACATTATTATTGCTTTGAAATATATTTGTCAATTGCATCAACTGCAGCGTCTTCATCCGGTCCATTCGCAATGATCGTAATCTTTTCGCCTTCGGCCAGACCAAGACTCATCATTCCCATAATACTCTTCGCATTTACCTTTTTTTCCTGAATCTCCACGTAAATGCTGCTCTCGTATTGACTTGCCACCTGAACAAGCAATGCTACCGGCCGGGCTTCCAGCCCTTTTGGAATATTAATCGTCATGCTCTTTGAAACCATAATTGTACCTTGCCTTTCTAGCCTTTGCTAATTTCCGGACCTCAATTCGTCCGCTAATACACTCAACTTACGTAATCGGTGATTTACACCCGACTTACCCACAGGGGTCGACAACAATTTGCCCAATTCGACCAACGATGCTTCCGGATATTGCAGCCGAAGTTCTGCAATCTCCTTTAGTCCATCAGTCAATTCACTGAATCCTACGGTATCCCGGATATACGTGATATCCTCAATCTGTTTCACCGCCGCAGATACTGTTTTGGAAATGTTTGCCGTTTCGCAGTTTACACGCCGATTTACAGAGTTCCTCATTTCCTTTAAAATACGGATATTCTCCAATTCCATCAGTGAAACATGGGCTTCCATGACATTGAGCATATCTACGATCTGAGACGCTTCCTTAATGTACACGACGTGATACTTCTTTCGGGTAATACACTTTCCGTCGATATTAAATGTCTTCATCATATCGCATATCTGCTGAGCCCTCTCCGGTGTCATACATACAATTTCAAAATGATAGGTTTTTTCCGGTTCACTGATAGAACCGGCACACAAAAATGCGCCTCGTAAAAACGCACGTTTACAACATGCTTTCCGGAGGATCATTAAATGAACTATCGCATAGTCTTCCTCAATCTCTCCGTCGCCATTCATAAACTTTACCGAACTCAAAATTTTCCTGGCAGCATAATCGTCTGCAACATCCAGGATATATGTACGGCTCTTTCCAGTATGAATATGATTCCTTATGCATATATCAACATCTATATTATATGTTTTTTTCAACAATGTAAAGTATTTTCTTGCGACCGCAAGGTTTTCTGTTTGTATTTTTATCGATACTTTCCCATCTTCTTCCTGAAAAATCTGTCCGCACATACTCAAAATTGCCGCAATCTCAGCGATGCGGCAATGCATGGCACTTCCTGTCTGATAGGATAATTCTTCCTTTACACGACTTGAAAAAGACATGTTACCACCTCAATCCATCCTTCCGGGACCGGATTTATTTATTTCTGAGCGCATCCTTGGACACATCCCTGTGTTCCACCTTTGCACTGTAGTTTTTTGCTGCCAGCCGATGATAAATTCCATTGGCCATCGTCACGGAACGATGTTTACCGCCAGTACAGCCAACAGCAATCACCAGTTGATTTTTTCCCTCTTTAATATATTGGGGTACAAGAAATACAAGCAGATCCTCAACCTTATCCAAGAACATGCCGGCTTCTTTACAATTCAACACATAATCCCGGACCTCCGGTTCATTTCCCGTCTTTTTACGAAGACTTTCTACATAGTAAGGATTCGGCAGAAACCGAACATCAAAAACTAAATCTGCATCTGTCGGAATGCCATATTTGAAACCAAAAGACAATACGGTCAGATAAAAGTTCTGATAGGGTTCATTTTTAACGAAAATTTTATCTACCTCGCCTTTTAAATCCCGGATCAGCATCTGGCTCGTATCAATGATATAATCCGCTCTTTGTTTTAGAAACTTCATCTTTTTCCGCTCATTTTTAATGCCATCTTCAATCCGGCCGCCCACAGCCAGCGGATGCTGCCGACGCGTCTCCTTATAGCGTTTGATCAAAACTGCGTCTTCGCAATCTAAAAACAGAATCTCGTAATTTATTTTCAAATCCTCTATATTTTCAAGAACTTTATTCACCGTCGCCAGGCCTTCACCACTTCGTATATCAATGCCAAGAGCGGCCTGATGCATAGCATTTTCTCCCTGAACGGACACAAGCTCTGCAAATTTAGGCAGAAGAGGCACCGGAAGATTATCCACGCAAAAATACCCGATATCCTCCAACATTTTTAATACAGAGCTTTTTCCCGCTCCGGACATTCCTGTCACAACAACAAAACGCATCTGTCTGCCTCCTCCTTTAAAACTCTCCGATCATCCTCACTTCCGGTTCAAGATGTACCTGAAACTTTTCATAGACGATCGCATCCACATCCTGCATTAACTGCCGTACCTGAGAAGCCGTGGCCGCTCCTGCATTAATCACAAAACCGCTATGCTTTTCCGATACCATGGCATCACCGACCCGATAGCCTTTCAGACCCGCGTCCTGAATCAGCTTGCCTGCGAAATACCCCTCCGGCCGTTTAAAGGTACTGCCTGCACTCGGATATTCCAGCGGCTGTTTTTCCTTCCGCTGTCTTGAAAGCTCCTCTACCTGTTCCAAAATGGCTTCTGCATCACCCCGGGCAAACTTTAAGACCGCTGATAAGACAATCAGAGCTTCTTTCTGGATCCGGCTGGTACGATATCCCAGTTCCAAATCTTTTAAAGAAATTTCCAGGACCTCACCAGCCATGTTGACCGCCCGGACAGATACAAGAACCTGTTTCATTTCTCCACCATATGCTCCTGCGTTCATTGTAACAGCTCCGCCAAGTGTTCCCGGTATTCCCGTGGCAAATTCAAAGCCCGTATAGCCTCTGGCTGAAACATCCCTGGCCAGCTTTGCCAACATCACACCGGCGCCTGCACGGACACAGATTCCCGATGGTGTAATTTCTGTCTCCACAAAATCAAGGTTTTTGCATACCTGAAAAACAACCCCCCGAAAACCTTTATCGCCTACAAGCAGATTGCTTCCATTTCCTATAACATAAAAAGAAATTTTTTTCTCTCTACACCATTTTAATCCACGGATCAGGCCTTCTTCCGTCTTCGGACATACAAAAATATCCGCCGGCCCTCCGATTCGAAATGTCGTATGGTTTTTCATCGGTTCATTCTCACAAACCTGCCCCTGCCCGATCACAGTTTCTAATTGTTCTGCTAATGTCATAAAATGCTATCCTCTCTTATTCTTTCAGAAATCATCATATAGGCCGCACCGAAAATTCCTGCCTCATTTCCCAGGACCGCCAGCCGCACCGGCGTGTTCTTAAGTTCTGAAAATACCTGTTCTCTGAAATGATGGGCGACCTTTTCCCTTAAATATTCTCCGGCAGCCGAAACTCCGCCTCCAATCAGAATACATTCCGGATTTATAACCGCGGAAATTCCTGCCAGAGCACGTCCGAGATATTTGGTCACCGTATCGATGATCTGTTCAGCCGCCTCATCTCCGTTTTTTCCAGCGTCAAACACATCCTTCGTACTGATATTCCCTTTCTCCCGCAGTAATTCTCTTAATACAGATGGTATGTCCGTTTCATCCAGATAATGCCGGGCATACTTCACGATACCCGTCGCCGATGCTATCTGTTCCAGGCATCCCCGGTTGCCGCAGCTGCAGTTTCCCGTAATATCCTTTTCATCCACACAGATGATATGTCCGATCTCACCGGCACAGCCCGAAGCGCCGTTATATATCCGGCCATCAATGACAACACCGCCGCCCACGCCGGTCCCCAGGGTGACCATGATCAGACTTTTACAGGATTTTCCGCCGCCCAGCCACATTTCACCCAGAGCCGCCACATTCGCATCATTGGCGGCACGCACCGGAATATCTTCCGGCTGGCAACTGAATGCTCCGGCCAAAAGCTCTGATAATTCCCGGGCCGCTGCCACATTCGACCAGCCAAGATTGACACATCCTCTGACCATATTTCCGTCAGGCACAGGTCCCGGAAGCCCCATACCTACCCCTGCCAGATTGGTTATATCCACACCAAAGATCCGGCATTTATCAACAATAGTTTCCGCGATTTCCGGAAGAATATGAGAACCATGTTCCGACACGTTTGTCGGGATAAACCATTTCTCTTTTAGGCTATCCCCAAACAGGCCGAATTTAATTTCTGTTCCGCCCACATCCACACCAATCGTCCACTTCTTCATGCTAAAACTCATCCTGCTTTCCCTGAAGGTTTCCTGTCACTCTGCGGTACAATTCCTGAGCCGCATTATACCCCATCTGCTTCTGACGATAATTAATCGCTGCTGATTCAACGATCACGGCCACATTTCGTCCCGGACGAATCGGGATGGAATGACAGACAACTTTATTGCCAAGATATTCGGTATACTGCTCGTCCAGACCGAGACGGTCATATTCCCGCTCCCGATCCCAGGCTTCCAGTTTAACGACCAGACTGATCTTCTGAGTCTCCCGGACACTCTGGATACCAAACAGAGATTTCACATTGACAATACCTATCCCTCGAAGTTCAATAAAATACCGGGTAATATCCGGTGCCGTACCGACAAGCTCCGTATCACTGATTTTCTTAATCTCTACCACATCATCAGAAACGAGACGGTGCCCACGCTTGATCAGCTCCAACGCGGCTTCACTCTTACCAATGCCGCTCTCACCGATAATAAGAACGCCCTCTCCAAAAACATCCACTAAAACACCGTGAATAGAGATTCTCGGCGCCAATTCTTCTTGAAGAAAACGAATCGCTTTATTCATAAAGCCACAGGTGCCGTCCGGACAAAGCATCAGCGGTATCTTATACCGTGTTGCCAGTTCAATGACCTCATCCGCCGGTCTCAGATTCCGGCAGAAAACCATACACGGAATCCCGGCCTGAAAAATTTTCTCATACATCTTTACACCATGGTCTTCATAATTCATTTCAACATAGGCGCTCTCCACCATGCCCACAATCTGCAGACGTTCAAAGTCAAAATGTTCAAAAAAGCCTGCCAGCTGCAGGGCCGGACGATTCACATCCGACTGGCGTATTTCCACTTTATCTACATCCACTTCCGGATTCAGAAGGGTTAATTTTAGCGGCTCCATAATTTTGCTCAATTTTACATGGTAATTTGTCGGTATATTATCAAACATTTTTTTACCCCTTTCGTTATTCACGGTCTCTAAAGTATATCATATCCGCCGGACAACATCAATGCGGCTGTTTTCGGAAAAACCCGTAGACCGATTCCGCTGCCTTCTCATTCATCGACGGCACCTGTTTTAAATCTTCTACGGAAGCTTCCCGGATTTTCTGTATATCCCCGTAATAACGCATCAGCGCCTTACGCCGTGTTTCGCCAATCCCCGGTATATCCTCCAGAATCGATTTGACCTGAGTCTTACTGCGCAGACTTCGGTGGTATTCGATCGCAAATCGGTGGGCCTCATCCTGTATCCGGGTCACCAGCCGAAAGGCCTCCGAGTTTCTGTCAATAGCAATCTCCTCATCATCAAAATAAATCCCCCGGGTCCTGTGAAAATCATCTTTGACCATGCCGCAGACCGGAATATCCAGCCCCAGTTCCATCAATACCTTCTGAGCAATATGCACCTGACCTTTTCCGCCGTCCATCAAAATCAGATCAGGGAACATCGAAAAGCTTCCCATCGCCGGATCCATATTTTTCGCTTCCAGTTCTTTTTGCTCTCTCTGCCCATGGGTAAAGCGCCGGGTCAAAACTTCTTCCAGACTGTGATAATCATCCTGCCCCTGAATATCCCGGATTTTAAATTTGCGGTAAGCGCTCCGCTTCGGCTTTCCTTTTTCATAGACGACCATAGATCCAACCTTTTCAAAACCGCTGGTATTCGATATATCGTAGGCCTCCATGCGGGTCAGCAGCGGTAATCCGAGCAGATCGGCCAGCTCCCGCACTGCACCTACGGTCCGGGCTTCTTCCCGTTTCATTTTCTCACTGTCCTTATTCAAAATATTCATGGCATTTTTACAGGCCAATTCCACCAGCCGCTCTTTCTGCCCCTTTTTCGGCACTCTCAAAGCAACCTTCTGGCCCCTTTTTTCAGACAGCCACTGCAAAATGATCTCCTCATCCTCAATTCCTTCCGGAACCATCAATTCCCTTGGCACAAACGGTGACTCACCGTAAAACTGTTTCACAAAGGAAGTCAGCACCCCGGCCCGACTCTCATTCTCCACACCGGTGAGATAATAATGATCCCGGCCGATCAGTCGTCCGTTCCGAATAAAAAAGACCTGAACCACCGCTTCATTGCCTGCCCGGGCCAGACCGATGACATCTCTGTCCTCCATCTGAGAACTTGTCACTTTTTGTTTTTCCGTAATCTGCCGGATACTTCGAATCAAATCCCGGTATTCCATCGCCTTCTCATAAGCCATAGCCTCGGAAGCCTGCATCATTTTTTCCGTCAGCATCTGAATCACCGGCTCATAATTCCCGCCCAGAAACTGAAGGACCTGATGAATCTGCTTCTGATAATCCTCCTGGGAAATATTTCCCTGACAGGGCGCATCACACTGGCCGATATGATAATACAGACACGGCCGTCCAATGCCGATATCCTTTGGCAGGTTCCGATGGCACGTCCGTATTTTATAGATTTTCCTCAGAAGTTCAATCGTATCCTTCACAGCTCCTGCACTTGTATAGGGTCCAAAATATTTGGATTTATCCTTTTTCATTAATCGGGAAAATAAAATTCTCGGATAGGCTTCCCCCGTCGTCACTTTAATATATGGATATGTTTTATCATCCGTCAGCATCGTATTATACTTCGGACGATATTCTTTGATCAGATTACATTCCAGAACAAGGGCTTCCAGCTCCGAATCTGTAATAATATATTCAAACCGGGCAATATGGCTCACCATCCGGGCAATCTTCGGCGTCAGATTCCGGCTGTCCTGAAAATACTGGCGCACCCGATTTTTCAGCCGGACAGCTTTACCCACATAGATAATTTCATCCCGTTCATTGTGCATCAGATAGACGCCGGGTTTCGCCGGAAGCTTCTTTAATTCCTCTTCAATATCAAACATCCCGGAAACTCCTCCTGCTTTCTTTAAGTGTCCCTATTATATCACATAGAATATAAAAAAGGTAAACAACTCTCATTAAATCCAGCTGTTTACCTTTCATTTCAACTATTTGGAATGTTATTCGTCTTCCGGCATTTTCCTCGAAGCAATGGTGACGGCACCTGTATCTTCCACCGTCGTTTCGTCGGACTCCTCTTCCTCGACCTGCTCTTCAATCTGTGCGGCCTTTACCTCACTCTCCAAACCGGATTCCGGCTGTATCTCTTCCGGCTCCGGAATACCTTTCACTTCACGGAAAATCTTCATAAACTCTTTACCGGTAATAGTTTCTTTTTCTATAAGAAAATCTGCAATCTTGTCCAGACATTCTCTGTTTTCTTTCAGCAGTTCGACAGCTTTATCATAAGCCACTTTAAGAATCTGCATCACTTCTTTGTCAATCTCCGTAGCCGTCTCCTGGCCGCAGTTTAACACCGTATGTCCGCTAAGATAACGGTCTTCCACACTCTCAAGGCTCATAAGCCCAAACTTCTCGCTCATGCCATACTGGGTGACCATCGCCCGGGCAATGGCTGTCGCCCGCTCAATATCATTGGAAGCGCCTGTCGTCACCGAATCAAAGACAATGCTCTCGGCTGCCCGTCCGGCCAGCATGGTCACAAGTTCTTCTTCCATCTCAATCTGAGACATGAGGAATTTTTCCTCCTCCGGCACCTGCATCACATACCCCAGAGCCCCCATCGTTCTCGGAACAATAGTGATCTTCTGAACAGGCTCCGTATTTTTCTGAAGTGCCGCCACAAGGGCATGCCCTACTTCATGATAAGTAACAATCTTACGTTCTTTCTGGCTTAAAATACGGTCCTTCTTCTCTTTACCCGCGATGACCACTTCAACAGATTCAAACAAATCTGTCTGGGATACGGCATTACGCCCCCGTTTTACCGCCAGCAGTGCAGCTTCATTGATAATATTCGCCAGGTCTGAACCCACAGCTCCCGACGTTGCCTTGGCAATTTCTTCAAAGTCAACCGTTTCATCCATATGAACATTTCTGGCATGAACTTTTAAAATATCTACCCGGCCGATCAAATCCGGTTTTTCTACAATAATCCGACGGTCAAACCGTCCCGGACGAAGAATGGCCTTGTCAAGAATCTCCGGACGGTTCGTTGCTGCCAAAACGATAATACCTTTTGAGGAGTCAAAACCATCCATCTCAGAAAGCAGCTGGTTCAGCGTCTGTTCCCGCTCATCATTACCGCCATAACGGGAATCTCTGCTCTTACCGATGGCATCCAGTTCATCGATAAAAATAATGCACGGCGCGGTTTCCTGAGCCTTTTTAAACAGGTCACGAACACGGGATGCCCCCACACCGACAAACATTTCGACAAAATCTGAACCTGTCAAAGAGTAAAACGGTACATTCGCTTCACCGGCCACAGCCTTTGCCAACAGGGTCTTGCCGGTTCCCGGAGGTCCGACAAGCAGGGCTCCCTTTGGCAGCTTGGCGCCAATCTTTGTATATTTGGCCGGATTGTGAAGAAAATCCACGATTTCTGTCAGTGACTCTTTGGATTCTTCCTGTCCTGCCACATCTTTAAATGTAATTCCCGTTTCTTTCTGCATATAAGTTCTGGCCGTGGACTTTCCGACGCCCATCATACCGCCGCCCTTCATCGACCGCATGAGCCACCAGAACATTGCTACCATCGCAAGAATCGGGAGTACATAAGACATAAAGAGAGAAAAAATCATCGAACTGGACGAGGTGACCTCTTCGTTAAATTCCACGCCACCGGCTTCCAGCCGCTCAGTCAGGCCGTCGTAATCGACTTTTCCTGTCCAATAGACGATGGCTCTTTCTGAATCATCTTTGACAAATTCGATCGTATCGTACTTAATTTCTGCCTTCTTTACTTCTCCGGCATCCACCCATTCCAAAAACTGATTATAAGGTACTTCCTCCCGCCGACTTTCCTGCATCTTTGAGAGCAGACCATGAATCAGCATTACTGCCAGAAAAGCCGTGATCATGATAATGATCAGATTTTGTATATTCTTTTTATTATCATCATTTTTTTTATTTTGATCATTTCTGTTGTTATCTTCCATGTTTCCTCCTTTGGCCACGCATTCAGACTGCCATCTAATTATTATAATGGTCCTTCGGTCTCAAATCAATACTTGTACGCAAATTTTCGATGAAAAAAGTATGGATAAACTGTGAATTTAGGTGTATAATGACTTAATTATTAATATTGACAACCTTGATTTATACAGTATAAGGAGGAGCAAGCATGGCAGTAAAATACGTTTTTGTCACCGGAGGTGTCGTATCCGGCCTTGGAAAAGGTATTACCGCAGCCTCTCTCGGCCGCCTTTTAAAAGCCAGAGGCTACAATGTTACTATGCAGAAATTTGATCCATATTTAAATGTGGACCCCGGAACCATGAACCCATATCAGCACGGTGAAGTATTTGTCACTGATGATGGCACGGAGACGGACCTGGATCTTGGACATTATGAACGTTTTATCGATACCTCTTTAAACAGTCAGAGTAATGTGACCAGCGGAAAAGTCTACTGGGATGTTTTATCTGCAGAACGCCGAGGCGATTTCGGGGGCAATACCGTTCAGGTTATCCCGCATATTACCAACGCCATCAAGAGCCGTTTTTACCATAATGACCAGAACAAAACGACCGAAATTGCTATTATTGAAGTCGGCGGCACCGTCGGCGATATTGAAAGCCAGCCATTTCTTGAATCCATTCGTCAGTTCCAGCACGACATCGGCCGCGAAAACTGCATGTTGATTCATGTTACACTGATTCCATATCTCCGTAGTTCCGGCGAAATGAAAACAAAACCGACACAGAACACGGTCAAAGACCTTCAGTCCCTTGGAATTCAACCGGACGTTATCGTCTGCCGTTCCGAACTGCCTCTGACAGATGATATCAGAGATAAGATTTCCCTGTTCTGTAATGTTCCTCAAAATTGTGTTATTGAAAATCTGGACGTAGAAGTTCTATATGAAGCTCCTCTGGCTATGGAAAAAGAGCATCTCGCCCATGTTGTCTGCAAACGTCTTGGTATTGACTGTCCAGAACCTGACTTAAAAGACTGGGAAGCTATGGTAGATGCCTGGAAACATCCTGAAAAAGAAGTTACCATTGCTCTTGTTGGAAAATATATCCAGCTTCATGACGCTTATCTCAGTGTAGTGGAAGCTTTAAAGCATGCAGGTGTTGCCAACCGAGCAGAAGTTCATATCAAATGGGTAGATTCAGAACTTGTCAGCTCTTATAATGTAGCGGAAGTCCTCGGTGATGTGGACGGCATCCTTGTACCGGGCGGCTTCGGTGACCGCGGTATCGAAGGTAAGATAACAGCTATTCAGTATGCCCGTGAAAACAACGTTCCCTTTCTCGGTCTCTGCCTTGGTATGCAGATGGCCATTGTGGAATTTGCCCGCCATGTTCTCGGATATGCAGATGCCCACAGTTCTGAACTGAATCCGGCAACGACACATCCATTCATTCACATTATGCCGGATCAGCATGGAATCACAGATTTGGGCGGTACTTTGAGACTTGGTGCTTACAAATGTATTCTTGACCCGAATTCCAAAGCTTATCAGCTCTATGGCACCCGTGAAATTAACGAACGTCACCGTCACCGTTACGAGGTGAACAATGACTATCGTCAGGAACTGGTTGAAAATGGCATGAACCTCTGCGGCATATCTCCGGATGGCCGCATCGTGGAAATGATCGAACTGGATTCCCATCCTTGGTTTATCGCAACCCAGGCCCATCCGGAATTCAAATCCAGACCGAACAAATGCCATCCTCTATTCCGCGGTTTTATTGAGGCGGCGCTTACCAAGGTAAAGTAATCATTAAACAAAAAACCGGAAGGGACTATGATTCTCCGGGCGTGTTTGCAAACCCGCCTGGCTTGAACGGGCAAAACGCCCGGATTCGTCCCTTCCGGTTTTTCTATATTTGTAACAGATTTTTAATAGATTCTTTAAAAAAATTGCTCCAACACACAGGCTACGCCATCTTCCTCACAGGGCGGTGCAATGAAGTCCAAGGCCTGCTTTAAGAGTTCAACAGCGTTTCCCATAGCAACACCGAAACCAGCATATTGAATCATTTCCAAGTCATTCTCTCCATCACCAAAGGCCGCAATCTGCTGCTGTGGAATATTCAGTTCCTCCGCGAGCCACAAGAGGGCACTGCGCTTGCAGACACTGCCGTGGCTGATTTCTATATAACGAGGCACAGATGAAGTAACATAAAGTCCTTCAAAGGTTTCCAGTTGACGACGCATAGACGCCTTTAACTCCATATCATGGATAATGAAATTTATACCTTCGATTTCATTTTCATGCCTCTTTACAAAATTGCGCATGTCCGGCACTGGATGACGTGTTGTACGAACATAATTTACAGATAAAGGACCAGCGCCAAAATTCTCAGGATGGTCAAAATATGTTTTGGATGTGTAAGGGACTCCGCAGATAAAAGCTTCCATTGGACAATCATAATCTTCGTAAAACTCCAAAAGCTTTTCTATCTGCTCCGGTGTCATATCCCGACCATAGATACGCTTCCTGTCAGAAAGACGAAAAACACTGCTGCCATTTGAGGTAATGACATACTCCATCCCCGGAATCTGAATCAATTCTTCCGGCACAGCCTGCAATGCCCGTCCGCTTGCCACGACCAGATGGATATTCTGAGCGGCAGCCGCTGTCAACGTGTCCTTTGTACGTCTTGTCAATATTTTATTCTTTCCTATTAAAGTACCATCCACATCCATGGCAACCAGTTTGATTTTTCTCATCATTTCACTCGATTCACATCGATATATCCTTTAGAATAAGCAAGAAGCCGTTATCACACGACAACGGCTTCTAAGGGTTATATTATTATGGGATTCAAAGGGCTAATTTAATGTTATGTTAATTTCTTAACATAACAACATTATATACCTTTTCTTAAAAATTTGCAATAGTTTTTTTAATGTTTTTTATTTTTTTGTAAATACTCATGAATGCCCGCTGCGGCGGCTTTTCCTGCGCCCATAGCCAAAATAACGGTCGCTGCACCTGTAACCGCATCACCACCGGCAAAAACGCCCGGACGACTTGTCGCGCCATTGCTCTCCTCAGCAACAATACATTTTCTGCGGTCCGTATCCAATCCCTGGGTTGTGGAAGAAATTAACGGATTCGGTGATGTTCCAAGAGACATGATGACCGTGTCGGCTTCAATCTCGTATTCAGAACCCGGAATCTCCACCGGACTTCTTCTTCCGGATTCATCCGGCTCTCCAAGTTCCATATGGATACAGCGGATTCCCCGTACCCACCCAGAATCATCTACGAGAATTTCCACCGGATTATTCAGCAGATGGAACTGGATGCCTTCTTCTTTTGCATGATGAACCTCTTCTGCTCTGGCAGGAAGTTCCTTCTCGCTCCGACGATATACGATATGGGTTTCTGCCCCCAGACGGAGAGCCGTACGCGCCGCATCCATCGCCACATTACCACCGCCGACAACAACCACCTTGCTGCCCGCGTGGATTGGTGTATCATAATGCAAATATGCTTTCATCAGATTATTCCGTGTCAGATATTCATTGGCAGAGAATACGCCGTTGGCCTGTTCGCCCGGAATTCCCATGAATTTTGGAAGTCCGGCACCGGAACCGATAAATACTGCATCAAAACCTTCTTCATCCATCAACTGATCGATCGTCACCGATTTTCCGACAACCACATCTGTTTCAATCTCAACCCCAAGTTTTTTAACATTTTCAACCTCATGGGCTACCACCTGATCCTTTGGCAGACGGAATTGAGGAATTCCATAAACAAGTACGCCTCCAGCCTGATGAAGAGCTTCAAAAATCTTCACCTGATACCCCATCTTTGCCAAATCTCCGGCACAGGTCAGCCCTGCCGGGCCAGAACCAATGACAGCGACTCGTTCCGGACGCTGTTCCTTTGTCTTTGCCGGCGCCACCCCATTCTCACTGGCCCAATCGGCCACAAAACGCTCAAGTTTTCCTATGGAAACCGGGTCGCCCTTCTTACCAAGAATACATTTGCCCTCACACTGGGTTTCCTGTGGACAAACACGCCCGCAGACCGCCGGCAGAGATGAGGATTCATTGATAATGTCATAAGCCCTTTTAAAGTCTCTGTTTTTTACTTCCTGAATAAATTCAGGTATATTAATGGATACCGGGCAGCCCTGTACACAAAGCGGCTTAGCACAATGAAGGCAGCGTTCTGCCTCTGCTACTGCTTCTTCCTCCGAATATCCAAGACATACTTCTTCAAAATTCTTTGCCCGCACCAGCGGCTCCTGTTCCCTTACAGGAACTCGAGTCATACTTACTGCCATTATGCTTCACCTCCACACTGTCCGCAGCCGCCATGATGGGTATCCCCTTCGGTTACCTTCAACATTGCACGGCCTTCTTCCGTCTTATACATCTGCTGACGCTGCATCGCCTGGTCAAAATCCACCAGATGCCCGTCAAATTCCGGGCCATCCACGCAGGCAAATTTTACCTCTCCATCCACAGTCACACGGCATGCACCGCACATTCCTGTACCATCTACCATAATTGGATTCAAACTCACTGTTGTCGGAATGTCCAGACTCTTTGTCATCAGACAGGCAAATTTCATCATGATCATCGGACCGATGACAACGCAATGGTCATACTGTTTATGCTGGTTCTTTACCAGATCTTCAAGCACCTGGGTAACCAGACCTTTGAAACCATAGGAGCCATCATCCGTCGCCACATAAAGATAATTGGATACAGCCGCCATCTCTTTCGTAAGAATCAATAAGTCTTTTGTTTTGGCACCAATAATGACATCTGCTTTAATCCCATGCTCATGGAGCCATTTTACCTGTGGATAAACCGGGGCCGTACCAACACCGCCGGCAATAAACAGCATTTTTTTAGATTGAAGCGTTTCTATATCTTCATGGACAAAATCAGAAGGGTTGCCCAAAGGTCCCGTCACATCAGCAAAGGATTCCCCTGCTTTTAAACAAGCCATCCGTTCTGTGGATGCACCCACTGTCTGAAAAACAATGCTGATGGTTCCTTCCTCTCTATTATAATCGCAAATGGTCAATGGAATGCGCTCACCACGCTCATCCATTCTCACAATAACGAATTCTCCTGGCTGGCAAGCCTTGGCAACACGCGGCGCCTCAACTTCCATAAAGAAGATTTTCTCTGCCAGTTTTCTGGCTTCCCGTATTTTAAACATATTTCCCCTCCTGGAATATCTTTAATTCTTTACCTGATTGAATTGTCGATTTTGTTTGTAGATTATACCCCGATTTGCATAGAAATGCAAGGTAAGTTTAGGACTTAACAATGTATTTATGCCTTTGCCCCATATTTTTCTCTGAGTGCCTTGACAACTTCCTCTTCGTGCATACCTCTGGACCCTTTCACAAGAATCGCATCTCCGTCCGATACATTCTCAAAAAGCCATTGAATGGCTTCCTCATTCGTATCAACGCTGCATACAGCAATTCCCGCTCCTGAATCAATAATGGCCTTCGCCAGAGCTTTCATCTCCTGACCAACCGTAACAACCATATGAAGTTTTTCCTCCGATATGGCCATCCCTGTATCATAGTGACACTGCCAGGACGCATCCCCCAATTCCAGAATATCGGCAAGTACCGCAATTTTACGCCCCGGATTATCCAACTGCATCAATACATCCACACCGGATTTGACTGAGGCCGGACTGGCATTATAGGTATCATCAATGACTTTGATTCCATGCAAAAGATGATTAATCTGCTGACGCATCGGAATCCCCGCATACTCGTTTAATCCTCTCTTGGCCACTGCGGGTTCTATTCCAAAATGTCTGGCAATGGCAATGGCCACCAGTGCATTCTGCACATTATGAAGGCCAAGCTGTTGGATGACCACATCCTCCCGCCCTTCCGGATAGACTAAGGTAAAGCAATTCTTTCCATCTTCAATATGGATATTTTCCGCACGGTAATCACACTCTTCTGAGGTCCCGAACAGCGTGACCGGACATTTCATCGTCCCGGCAGCCTGACGCAAAAGCGGATCGTCACCATTCAGAAAAATACGCTGCTTCTCTGTGAAATTCATAGCAATTTTTAATTTTTCTCTCATCGTATTCTCTTTTTTCCCAAACTGGGCGATATGTGCTTCACCGATATTGGTCACAACGGCCACATCCGGTTCTACAAAACGGACAAGATTTTCCATCTCACCAAATTCACTGATGCCCATCTCTACCACGGCCAGTTCCTGCCCGGCTTCCATACGAAACAGCGTCAGAGGTACACCGATCTGACTGTTCTGATTGCCTGCTGTTTTCATAATATGAAAACCTGTTTCCAGAGCAGCACTGATCATTTCTTTTGTCGAGGTTTTTCCTACACTTCCGGTGATGCCGACGATCGGCATCCGGAATTTTCGCCGATAGTGAGCCGACAGATCTCCCAGGGCTTTGACCGTATCCTTGACCAGAATATGTACTTTATCTGAATCAATCACATCCCCATGAGACATGAATACCCCTGCCGCGCCATGATCCAGCACCTGTGCAATAAATTTATGGGCATCTACCTTCTCGCCAATAATCGGCACGAATAAACTTCCTTCGCTGGCTTCACGACTGTCAATGCATATATGTTCAATCACTGTCTCCGGATTTCCGGACAGTAATGTACCGCCTACCGCTTTCACAATTTCTTCCGCAGTCATCGCTTCCACTTTAATCATCCCTTCTATAATAAAATACGAATCTTCCGCGTAGATTATAGCAAGAATTCCCGTACCTGTCGATATTTTCTGTGTTTTTTATCTCTACAAACATTCCTCATCCATATTTTTACAATTTCCTTGACCCCACACCATACATTTGATATTCTTATAAATATTATATGAACATATAAGAAAGGGGAAAATTATGGAAAAAAGAGAACACTTCTCATCCCGACTCGGATTTATTCTTATCTCGGCCGGCTGCGCCATCGGTCTTGGCAATGTATGGCGCTTCCCATATATCACCGGTAAATATGGCGGCGCTGCCTTTGTACTGATTTACCTTGTATTCCTTGTCATTCTTGGTCTTCCGATCATGGTCATGGAATTTTCCGTGGGACGTGCCAGCCAAAAATCTGCAGCCAGAAGTTTTCACGTTCTGGAACCTTCCGGAACAAAATGGCATATCACAGGTTACCTGGCCATAGCCGGTAACTATCTGCTCATGATGTTTTATACAACGGTAGGCGGCTGGATGCTCTACTATGTCTATAAAATGATATGCGGCGAATTTGTCGGAACTACACCGGAAGAAGTCGGCGGCATTTTTAACAGTATGCTTGGCGACCCGGCTGCTATGACTCTCTGGATGCTGATCACAGTTCTGATCTGTTTTGGCATCTGTAGTCTGGGCCTCCAAAAAGGGGTGGAACGAATCACAAAAGTAATGATGAGTTTTCTTTTAATCATTCTTATTATTTTATGTATACGCAGCGTTACTCTTGATGGTGCTGGCGAAGGCATTCGTTTTTACTTAATTCCTGATTTCGGTAAAATTCTGGAAAATGGTCTCGGTGAAGTGATTTTTGCCGCCATGGGTCAGGCTTTCTTTACATTAAGCCTCGGTATCGGCGCCATGGCTATCTTTGGCAGTTATATCAGTAAAGAACACCGCCTTCTCGGTGAATCCATGAACATCTGTCTCCTGGATACATTGATCGCCCTGATGGCCGGACTGGTCATCTTCCCGGCCTGTTTTGCCTTCGGCGTAGACCCGGGCGAAGGCCCAGGATTGGTATTTGTCACTCTGCCGAATATTTTTAATCAAATGGTCGGCGGACAGATTTTTGGTACATTGTTTTTTATCTTTATGTCCTTTGCCGCCATGTCCACCATCATTGCCGTATTTGAGAATATTTTAAGTTTTTCTATGGATCTGTGGGGATGGGAACGCAAAAAAGCCGTTTTGATCAATGGTATTTTAATCATTGTCCTATCCATGCCTTGTGTCCTCGGTTTCAATGTTCTCAGCGGAATCACGCCCCTCGGTGCCGGCAGCACAATTCAGGATTTGGAAGACTTTATCGTTTCCAATAACCTGCTGCCGATCGGAAGTTTATTATATCTGCTCTTCTGTACGAGCAAACGCGGATGGGGATGGAAAAACTTCATCAAAGAAGCTGACGCCGGAAAAGGCCCGAAATTTCCACAGTGGTCCCGGTTCTATGTCAGCTGCATTCTGCCGCTTATTATTCTCTTTATCCTTGTCATGGGTTACTGGCAAAAATTTTTTGCATAAAATACAATGTGCCTGAACGGATATAAAAAAATCGTTACGAACCTCTCTATCAAAACAGAGAACTTTGTTCGTAACGATTTTCTGCATTACTATGCAATCTTATCTATCCGTTCTTTTACTTCCCGCATCTCTTTTTCAAGATTTGTCACTCGAAGTGCGATGAGTTCTTCTTCATTTGTAATTTTCAATGCCTCGTGGAGTTTTCTATGCAGATCAAAATGAGCTTCTGCAATAATCTTTATACCATGTGCGATCTCATTTTCCAGGGTGGTTTCAATCGACTTAATTGAGCTTCTCAAGTCTACTGCTTCCTCTCTTAACCCCCGAACATCATCTTTTGTATCCTGGATGTCCACTTTCATATCCCGAATGTCGGCCTTGACTTCCTTCATCTCTTCCTGAAGTTCTTTGACATCTGACTGAACATCCAATACAGTCGTTAATATCATCTGCAGCAATTCTCTATCCTGCGTTTTATCTTCTCTCCTCTCTTTCTTTCAGTTGATTACTATTATACTCTAAGTGGAATCACAATTCAATTTCTATTTTAATAATCGTATGCCAGGATTCGACAAGCCGATACATTACTCCGTCTTTTCAAAATGCTGATAGTCTTTTAGATTCTATACTATAAGATATAGCCATCTTCCTCACACTGGATATTGCTTTCAAAAAACTGTTTCGCTGCTTTTACGAGATATTCCGTATCCTTCGTGCCGGCTGTCTCATAAGATGAATGCATAGCCAGCTGAGCAAGTCCGATATCTACCGTATTCATTGAAATCTGTGTGCCGGCGATATTTCCCAGTGTGGAACCTCCGGCAATGTCGGACCGATTGACATACACCTGATAAGGTACTCCTGCTTTCTCGCAAATCATTTTAAATATCGCAGATGACACACCATCCGAAGTGTACCTCTGGTTCGCATTATATTTAATCACAATGCCCTCATTCATAAACGGCCGGTTGACCGCATCGGATTTCTCCATATGGTTTGGATGGGCCGCTTGAGCATTATCGGCGGATATCATAAAACTTGATGCCATCACACGACTTCGCTCCAGTTCATCCATACCACTTTCACGGCAAATTCTGAAGACTGTCTCCTTCAGGAAATCGGAAGCCGCCCCTTGTTTTGTCGTGCTGCCGACTTCCTCGTTATCCAAAACAGCCATCATTGCCACCTTAGGACAATTTTCTGCCCGAAGCAAACTATTGACCGAGGCAAAAACACATTGCAGATCATCCAGCCGGGCAGAAGAAATATAGCATCCGTTTTCGCCCCATATACTTCCATGTACCCTCGGATAAAGAAATAAATCATGCCCCATAATATGCTGAACATCTACGCGGGCTGCTTCAGCAACCACCGCCATGAATGTTCCTGAAACATTTTCGTCTCCATATAACGGAAGCAAATCCTTTTGAACATTAAATTTATATCCCTCATTCACTCCCCGGTTCATATGGATTGCCAGACTCGGTATAAGGAGCAGATCCCGGTCTACATTGACCAGCCTAGAAATAATACGTTCGCCATCTCGAACCAATAACCTTCCCGCCACCGACAAAGGACGATCAAACCATGTGGACATGAGCATTCCGCCATAGCCCTCTACATTTAATTTTGTGTATTTCTTTTCCACGCCAATCTCCGGCAATTCTTTCAACTTAAAAGTGGGTGAATCACTGTGTGTAGCCATAATATGAAAGCCTTCAATAATTTTCGGTAAGCAAAAGGCAATGATTGATGAGCCGTTTCGGGTCACATAGTACTTTCCACCTGGTTTTAAGGTCCACCGATGACTCTCCTGAAGTTTTTCAAATCCCCCGGCACACAGCATTCCCTCCAATGTGTTGACCACATGAAAGCAGGTCGGGCTTCTTCCTATAAATTCAAGTAACTCTTTCGGACTGTAATCTTGCATGTCTGTCTCCTTTTTTATCTTTTACTATTCAATGACCATAAACCGAATTTCCCTCCAGGGTCAATATGGTCATGCTGCCTTCCGCCAGCATATTTTTATACTTGGTAATAATAAATTCATCCGCAGAAAAGGCCAGGGGCGGCAATGTACTCATATTTTCAATACTGAACCACCCCGTTTCTATAATATCATCTCCTGGTTTCAATGTCTCATTCCCACGATAGTGAGAAAGCAATACAACGACCAACGAATTGACGCCATTGTCAAACTGATTGGAAACCACATTAATAATGCCATCCGCTGGGCTTGTAATCCCCGCTTCCTCCTTTACTTCCCGGAGAGCTGCTTCCAGATAGGTTTCTCCATACTCAATATACCCGCAGGGCAGACACCATTTCCCCGGATAGATCGACTTCTTATGCCGTTTTCCCAGGAGTATTTCACCCTGCTCATTCACAACAAGAACAGCGATACATGGATAAGGATTTTGATAATGAATATGACCGCAGCGTGAGCATCTTTGTCTTAAAACGCCGCCTTCCTCATAATCTTCACATTCTGCTCCGCATCTGATACAAAACATGACTGCCTCCCTAGTAATATGTAATATTGACTTGCTTGCCCATATGCTCCATCGCATCCCGTATTTGGACAACCAGATTTCTACGTACACTGATATCAAATAATTGATTATTGTCATAATTTGCCTGATTATTGGCTTTTCCGACAAAAAAATTCAGCTCCGTACACTCTTCCAGCAAAATTCGAGCCAGGCGGGCGCCGCCGTTATCGGCATCCAGAGCTTCAAAAAACTCCGCATCAATATCCCCCTCATCAAACTGTCTCAGCAACTTAAATGTATGACTCATCGTCAATACCCCCTCCGTGACCAGATCCAATTCCCGAATATTTGCCGTTGGCGGTACATCCTTTGTTCCATCATTATTATTCGTCATTTCCTGATTCAAATACCGGGCTGCAATCTGGCTGCTCGTGCCGCCGCAGACAATCTTTTTGCCGCCGGCCGCCATAAAATCTTTCATCAGACGCTCATCGTCTTCTTTCTTCTCCGGAGGCCCGGTAAAAATATTCACAATATGACGTTCGATAACCCGTGCCACAGCCACCGTCGTATCGTCTCCCGGCCGCTGTTGGTACAAATCATCACAAGCCTGACTGAGCATCGCGGCAATACGCGCCGCCGACTTGGTTTCCTTCACACATTTCAATGTGTATTCAGCCATACTCTCCCAGGTCCAGCCGAAATTCAGCAGTTCGCCCACACCGGCATAAATCGTTCCGTCGCTCATAAGCACAAAACAGTCGTCCGGCTGGACCTTGAAACGATATTCCCGGATTTTCCTTCCACTGATTTCCCGTATATTATCCGGAATTGTCATCAGCTTTTTATTCCGGACAAATATACATCCCGGATTATCAAATTCGACCAGATAGGCATCTCCACTGTGGAAAATCTGCAAAATACTGAATGTTGAATAGGATACCCCCCGCACTTTACAGACCGGAAGCGTACTGGCCAGTGTTGCCACTGCCTCTTCGATGGGTTCCCCTTTTAAAAACATGGTCCCGAGAATTTTTGACGCCAGTGTCGCCAAAATATTTGCCTTCACACCACTCCCCATACCATCGGCCAGAATAACGATATCCGAGTCCTCTGTCTTTAAGATTTCCACCTTATCCCCGCATAATTCCTCGTCATGCTTATTCAAACTTTTCCAAGATACATCAATACTGACATTCATTTTACACCAACCTTCCGCCTAACGGCCGTCATCCTCTAACATAGAACGTTTCAATTGATTCAGCGTTGCCTTTGTTTCCGCCGTTGTCTCTCCGAGTAATCCGGCAATCTCCTGAGCCACCATCATCTGCTTATCAATGACCATCTGGGCCGCTTCCACGGTTTTCATCTTTAACTGGTACTGATGTTCCAGTTCCTTTTCCTCCGCTGTTATATCCTGAATGATCGTCAGAAGGGAATCCTGATCTTCCATATAAATGACACTGGTCAGTACTGTCATACCATATGGTTCCAGCTCCATTTTTCTTCGTTGGATAGACTGATGAGTCTTGAAAATATCCTCAAACAGAGACGCATCCATAAATTCATAAATATAGCGTTCCAGAGCTTCCTGTCTGGACACCTTAAATACCTTTTCTGCCTTTGCGTTAAACTCACCGATACGCAAATCGTGACCAATAATCAAAATCATATTCGGCGTAGCTTCCAGGACCAGATTAGACATGGACTGAGCCTGTTCATATGTATGAGGAAGGCACATATCCAGTTCCGCTTTACCCTGGAAAACAGCAATGGCTTTCTCCCGACAGCTTGTATAACCACAGGCACCACAGTTTAATTCCTGATCCTTGTTGTACTTTCCGGTAGCTTTCAAAATTTCCTGAATTTCCTCTTCTGTCGGCATATGGTCATTCTCTTTTCTTGAATAAAATTTCTTAGCCATGACCACATCGGCCGGTACATCCAAAGCTTCGACCGGCGCATATTCTACCTGATCTTCAATATTAAAACGAGCCCGGTATCTGGAAAATTCCATCTTCGTCGTGGCCGGTCCCTTTATACAGCCGCCTTCGCACATATTCATCTCAACAAAGCATTTCTGAATTTCTCCGGTTTCCATGGCTTCCAAAAGTTCTCGGCAGTTTTCAATACCATCCACAAACATATGCCTGTATCCGCCTGACTGACCATCCTGACTTTCCGTAATCCCCGACTGCCCTGAAGCGTTCCTCGATAACATGACTGATTGAATAACACCCCGGCTGACCGGATAAAGCCGGTTGATCTTAGGGTCCGGATTGGCCATCGGACGATTTTCACATTCACTGAGTACGATATTTTCCGACTGCATCCACTCTTTTAATTCGCCAAAATGAATGACCGCATCGATGGCGCCTTCCGTTCGTTCATCTTCCTCCGCCTCTTCCTTCTTAGCCACACAAGGCCCGAGAAAAACGACCTTCGTATTTTGCCCATAAAGCTTCTTTATGAGCCGCCCATGAGCCACCATCGGTGATACTACCGGCGCCATAAATCGAACCAGTGACGGATAATATTTCTCGATCAGATCATTCACACTCGGACAGCAGGTTGTGATCACATTTATCATCTGTCCCTCCGAAAGAATCTTTGCATATTCCTGTGTTACCAGAGCAGCACCTTCCGCTGTCTCCCGGACAGCCGTAAACCCAAGTTTCAGCAGACCATCCACCACCTGTCCCGGCGTAACATAATCCATAATTCCCAGATAAGACGGGGCAATGGATACGACAACCTTTTCACCGGAACGGATATAATATTTTACCCGCTCCAGATCACTGACAAAGGTCTTGGCATTCTGCGGACAGACTTCCAGACATTTTCCACACAAAATACAATATTCCTTCATAATCTGCGCCTGGGCATTTTTCACCCGGATTGCCTTCACCGAACAGGAACGCACACATTTGTAACAATGCTTACAGCTCGCATTCTTAAAATCAATAATCTTCATAAACTTCTCTCCAAAATATTTTTCTAACAGGTTGGGCCGCCAATAATTACATCCTTCAGAATCCCCTGTTTCCCCTTTCATTATATATCGTAAGGCAAAACAGGAAGAGCTTACTGCTCTCCCTGCTTTCTTGTATGAATCATTTAGTTTCCGTTGACACTCCGTTTTACATAGGTTGTATGAAGCACTTCATGGGCCTTATGACTTCCCGGCTCTCCAAAATACTCTTCATAAACCTTTTTGATGGAAGGATTCTCATGAGATTTACGGATTGTCTTTGCCGCATCATTATCATACAGCACTTTTGCACGGATTCCCTGAACATCCACTGTATTGCGGACAGATCCGGATACCTGAGGCTGGCCGCCACCGTTGACACAACCACCCGGGCAACCCATAATTTCGATAAAGTGGTAATCTGCTTCTCCGGATTTCACTTTTTCAAGCAGCTCCCGTGCATTTCCAAGGCCGGAAGCTACGGCAACCTTTACGTCCATACCTGCCACATTATAGGAGGCTTCTTTGATACCCTTTGTTCCACGGACATCGACAAAATCCGGGTTCGGAAGTTCTTCACCGGTCAGCGTTTCCACTGCAGTACGAAGGGCCGCTTCCATAACACCGCCGGTAGCGCCGAAGATAACGGCCGCACCTGTCGATTCTCCCAATGGATCATCAAAACCTTCATCCGGCAGCTCATTAAACCGGATGCCAAGACGCTTGATCATACGTGCAAGCTCACGGGTCGTCATAGCATAATCTACATCCGGCACTCCGGCTGCACTCTGATCCGGACGGCCGATTTCGAATTTCTTTGCAGTACATGGCATGATGCTGACACTGACAATATTCTTCGGATCAATCCCCATCTTTTCCGCATAATAGGTTTTTAACACAGCGCCGAACATCTGCTGCGGAGACTTACAGGACGACAGATTCTCCGTCATATCCGGAAAATAATGCTCACAGTATTTAATCCATCCCGGTGAACAAGAAGTGATCATCGGAAGAACGCCGCCGTTCTGTACCCGGTCAAGGAATTCATGAGCTTCCTCCATAATAGTTAAATCTGCACTGAAATCTGTATCAAAAACTTTATCAAAACCAATTCTCCGAAGGGCTGCTGCCATCTTGCCTTCCACATCGGTTCCCATCGGATAACCAAACTCTTCACCAAGAGCGGCACGCACGGCGGGAGCTGTCTGAACACAAACATACTTCTCCGGATCTGCAATAGCTTCAAGAACTTCGTCAATATAATCTTTCTCTCTCAACGCCCCCGTTGGACAGACTGCAATACACTGTCCACAGGATACACAGCTTGTCTCGCCAAGTCCCATGTCAAAGGCGGAACCGATATAGGTTTTAAAGCCACGCTCATTGGCTCCGATGACGCCAATTCCCTGGACCTTTTCACAGACAGCCACGCAGCGTCGGCAGAGAATACATTTGCTGTTATCACGAATCATATGCGCAGCAGATGTATCGATTACACTCTCAAGCATCTCACCGTCATATTTATGCTCATCAGTTACGCCCAAATCCCGGCAGAGCTGCTGTAATTCACAATTTCCACTGCGGACACAGGAAAGACATTCTTTCCGGTGATTGGAAAGAAGAAGCTGCAATGTCTTTTTCCGTGACTCAACAACCTTCGGTGTATTGGTCCATACTTCCATGCCCTCGTTGATTGGATAAACACAGGCGGTTACCAGCGTTCTTGCTCCTTTCACTTCAACGACACACATACGGCAGGCGCCGATTTCATTAATCTCTTTTAAATAACATAAAGTTGGAATTTCAATATGCGCCAGTCTGGCCGCCTCAAGAATCGTGGAGCCAGCCGGAGCGGTTACATCCATACCATTAATTTTAATTGTAATATCGCCCATCTCTCTGCCCTCCATTACTCTTTATAAATTGCGCCAAAGCGGCATTTTTCCATACATGCACCACACTTGATACACTTATCCTGATGAATCATATGTGGTTCCTTCACCTTGCCTTCGATTGCTCCAGCCGGACAGGTCCGTGCGCAGAGCGTACAGCCGCGGCACTTATCTGCATCAATATGATAAGACAGAAGTGCTTTACAGACGCCGGCCGGACAATGCTTATCCACAACATGAGCCACATACTCATCTCTGAAATAACGAAGGGTAGAAAGTACCGGATTCGGTGCAGTCTGTCCAAGACCACAGAGGGAATTATCTTTAATATAGTAAGCCAGCTCCTCCAGACGATCCAGATCCTCCAGCGTTCCCTGACCTTTGGTAATCTTATCCAGAATCTCATACATACGCTTTGTACCGACACGACACGGCGTACATTTACCACAGGACTCATCGACCGTAAATTCCAGGAAGAATTTGGCGATATCGACCATACAGTTATCTTCGTCCATGACGATCAGGCCGCCGGAACCCATCATGGAACCAATCTCTATCAGGTTATCATAATCAATCGGAATATCAAAATGCTCTGCCGGAATACATCCGCCGGATGGACCGCCGGTCTGAGCTGCTTTAAATTTCTTGCCGTTCGGAATACCGCCGCCGATCTCTTCGACAACCGTACGCAGCGTCGTTCCCATCGGAATCTCCACGAGACCCGTATTATTGATCTTACCGCCAAGGGCAAATACCTTTGTTCCTTTGGATTTTTCCGTACCCATGGATGCAAACCATTCGGCACCGTTCAAAATGATCTGAGGAATGTTTGCATAGGTTTCAACATTATTCAGAATCGTCGGGCTGGCAAATAAACCTTTGACAGCCGGGAACGGCGGTCTCGGTCTCGGCTCACCACGGTTACCTTCGATGGAAACCATAAGGGCGGTCTCTTCACCACAGACAAAAGCGCCAGCGCCCAGACGTAAATCAATATCAAAGTTAAAGCCTGTTCCAAAAATATCTTTACCAAGCAGGCCATATTCTCTTGCCTGATTAATGGCAATTTCCAGACGTTTTACGGCGATCGGATACTCTGCACGAACATAGATATATCCCTGATCTGCCCCGATCGCATAACCGGCGATGGCCATAGCCTCCAGAACAACATGCGGATCGCCTTCCAAAACGGAACGATCCATGAATGCCCCCGGGTCACCTTCGTCAGCGTTGCAACAGACGTATTTCTGAACTTCGCCCCGATTGGAGGAAGCAAATTTCCATTTCAAGCCTGTCGGGAAACCGGCACCGCCACGGCCGCGAAGACCACTGTCCAGAATAATCTGAATAACCTCATCCGGCGTCATCTCAGTAAGCACCCGGCCAAGAGCTTCATAACCGTTCGTTCCGATATATTCATCAATATTTTCCGGATTGATCACACCACAGTTACGCAGGGCAATCCGATGCTGCTTTTTATAAAAGTCTGTTTCTGCAAGGGATTTTACGCCTTCATCCGTTAATGTCTCATCATAAACAAGACGTTTGACAACACGGCCTTTGAGCAGGTGTTCTTCGACGATCTCCGGAATATCATCTTCCTTTACCATGGAATAAAAAACGGCTTCCGGATAAACAACCATGATCGGGCCGAGAGCACACAAACCATGGCATCCAGTCTGTACAACGGATACCTCTTTAGTCAATCCCTGTTTATCAAGTTCTCTTTTTAATCTTTCTAAAATTCTCTGGCTGCCGGAGGACGTACATCCTGTGCCACCGCATACCAGAACATGCGCACGATACATAGAACGCTACCTCCTGACTATAATTTTGTTTCGTTTAATGTATATTTTCCTAATACATGGCCACGAACCAGATGCTGTTCCAGCATCTCCATGGCCTTATCCACGTTCATCTTCACATAGGTTACTTTTTCTTTGCCTGGTTCAAGCACCTCAACGATCGGCTCATACTGGCACAGACCGATACATCCGGTCTGAGTTACAACCACGTTGCTCATACCACGTTTTTGGACCTCATCGGATAACACATTCAATACTGGTCTTGCGCCGCTGGCAATGCCGCAGGTCGCCATGCCGACGATTACCCGGGTCTGTCCTGAATCCTCGGAGCGCATGCCGACTTTTCCCTGCATCTTCTCACGAATAGCTTTTAATTCTTCAAGCGATTTCATAATAATAGCTACCTCCTATTCAAATGATGGCTCCGCCATCCACGTCCACTTTATTCTCCGTCAAATATTCCCGTATGTACTCGGCCACCTCCGGCGTATCCAGAGGAATGCCGCCGAGAATGTCCTTCATCTGCCGCGTATCCAGAACAAATTCCCTGTCATCATACCGATAGGTATAACAAAAATCCACCTCGGGATGAAAATGAATCAGTGTATAAATCGTCCCGCTGATATCTCCCAAAGGCATCCTGTCAATATGATCCAGGCGAAACTCTGCCTGAACACGGGTCCCTTCACCGACTTTTGAATCAATGCAAAAATCTCCATCCGCACTGAGCGCCGCCATCTTAAAGAAGGGAACTCCAAGGCCCACTTTTCGTGTTGTCCGCGTCGTAAAAAATGGATCCTCCACCTGCCTGAGCTGCTCTTCTGTCATTCCACAGCCATCATCCTTAATGATGATGGTCAGCCGGTCGGCCCGTGTGTCTACCAACACACTAATCTCTACAAGTGAAGCTTTGGCCCTGGTAGAATTTTCCGCCACATCAAGAATATTTAAGGAAATCTCTGTCATCATAACTTAATCATACTTCGCCAGAATGGCTTCAACATCATCCACAGACAGACGTCCGTAAACCTCGTCGTTGATCATCATGACCGGTGCCAGGCCACAGGCGCCAACGCAGCGACAGGCATCCAGAGAAAACTTTCCATCCGGTGTACATTCGCCGCCGACAATGCCAAGCAGATCCATCAACTTATTATATATATCTCCGGATCCTTTGACATAGCAGGCTGTTCCAAGACAGACAGAAATCTGATAACGTCCTTTTGGATTCAAAGCAAACTGCGAATAAAAGGTTGCCACACCATAAATCTTTTCCAGAGGCACATGTAATTCATCGGAAATCATCGTCTGCACTTCGATTGGCAGATAGCCATAAATTTCCTGAGCTTTCTGCATGATCGGCATCAGGGATCCCCTTTCTCCCCGGAGCTCATGAATCACAGAAAGCAATGCCTCCTTCTGCTCTGCTGTTCCGGTAAACGGAACGCTCTGTTTCTTACTTCCCAAAATAATCACCCCTTAATTAAAATCTGGTAATTCATTATACCACTATTTTTGTGAAATTTCTATATATTTGCTAAAAACAATATACAATTTTTATAATTACATGATATAATTATACTAATTGGTACAATCCCTAGAATCAGGAGGAGCAATATGACAGTTCAATCCATAAAAAAATTATTAAACGCCCGTGTATTGGGCGGAGAAGACATGCTCGATCGTGAAGTTTTTACTGCCTGCGGCTCGGATATGATGAGTGATGTCCTTGCCCATGTTGATAATCAGGCAGTTCTTATCACTGGTCTTTGTAATCCCCAGGTGCTGCGCACTGCTGAAATGATGGACATTGTCTGTGTCATCATGGTGCGGGACAAACAGCCGGATGATGCCATGATTCAAATGGCGGCAGAGCGGAATATATGTCTGCTCGCCACATCTCTGCCAATGTTTTCAACCTGCGGCCTTCTCTATGAGGCCGGACTGCGGGGAGGTGCTTCCCATGGAAAATAGTCTCATGTCTTTAAAATATCATGTATCGCCGACAGACTTTACCCGGGCTGGTGAAGCAAGCAGCGACGTAAAAAACAAATTAAAAAAACTGGGGGTCCCGCCGGAAATCATCCGCAAAGTAGCGATTGCCATGTATGAAGGCGAGATCAACATGGTCATTCATGCCAATGGCGGTGATATTTTTGTCGACATCACACCGGATACCATCCATATGGAATTAAAAGATGTTGGTCCCGGCATTGAAGATATTGACAAGGCCATGCAGGCCGGTTACTCCACTGCTCCGGATGATGTTCGTTCCCTCGGCTTTGGCGCCGGTATGGGACTGCCGAATATGAAAAAAAATTCGGATACTATGGATATCCAGACTGTACTTGGTCAGGGAACGACCGTGATCATGACGGTAAATATGCCGGAATAAATATTGAGAAAAGAGGGTGCGTTTATGAATAATCATAAGTTCTTCCACTCCGTCTATTTAAATGAAGAATTGTGTAACGGCTGTATCAATTGCATTAAACGTTGTCCGACACAAGCGATTCGTGTCCGTAACGGTAAAGCCGTGATCACAAGCCAATTTTGCATTGACTGCGGCGAATGTATACGCATTTGTGCCCATCATGCAAAACGCAGCAATTATGACCGACCGGATATTCTCAGCAATTTTAAATATACCGTAGCTCTTCCGGCACCGTCTCTATACAGCCAGTTCAACAATTTAGACGATATCAACATCTTACTGACCGCCCTGATCTACATGGGCTTTGACGATGTTTTTGAGGTGGCTTCTGCTGCGGAGATCGTCTCGGAAGTATCCCACAAATATATTGACGAACACCCGGAAAAGTGGCCGTTGATCAGTACAGCCTGTCCTTCTGTTGTCCGTTTGATTCGTGTACGTTTTCCGAATCTCATTGACCATCTGCTGCCGATCAATCCTCCGGTAGAGGTGGCCGCCCGATTAGCCCGTAAATATGCAGCCGAAAAAGCCGGAATTGCTCCGGAAGATATCGGTATCATTTTCATTTCTCCATGTCCTTCCAAAGTTGCCTATGCCAAAGAACCTTTGGGAACAGAGAAAAGCGCCATTGATGGTGTGCTGGCCATCAAAGATATCTATCCACTTCTCCTGCCACTTATGTTGGAAGCGGAAAAATCACCGATGAATCTGTCACGGGCCGGTCAGATTGGCGTTGGTTGGGGAAGTCACGGGGGTGAGGCCGCCGGCATCGTCACCGATAACTATCTTGCAGCAGACGGTATTGATAATGTCATACGCGTTCTGGAGGATCTGGAGGATGAAAAATTTTCCAACTTATCTTTTATTGAATTAAACTCCTGCGACGGCGGCTGCGTCGGTGGTGTACTCACTGTAGAAAATCCATACGTTGCCCAGGCAAAACTCAAAAAACTGAATCGCCATCTGCCGGAAGTGGTCACCCACGCACCTGCCGACTTAACCGAAGAAGAGATTTACTGGACCGAAGAAGTTGAATATCTGCCAGTATTCCGTCTCGGAGATTCCATGAAAGAAAGCATCATGATGATGAACCGGGTTGAGCGGCTCTGCCAGAAATTCCCGGGACTGGACTGCGGCGCCTGTGGCGCTCCGACTTGCAAAGCTCTGGCCGAAGATATTGTCCGTGGAAAAGCCAACGAAACCTATTGTATTCATATATTGAAAGACCAGATTCACTCTCTGACCCGCAGTATGAATTCTCTGGTCAACAGCGCTTCTGCCTATGAAATGAAAGGAAACGACTATCGTTACATATTTAAACAGTATCTGAAGACACTGCTTTCCGATATATCTCTTCTGGATGCCGCGCTGAACCTTAATAAAGAAGATAAGGATGAATGACAATGACCGTACAGGATTTAATCAATACAAATCTGTTTCAATTAATAAATGCCGGTGATGACCTGAACAGGGACATCACCGGGCCATTCTGCTGTGATCTGTTAAGTATTGCCATGGGTAAGGCACCGGCCGGCTGTGCCTGGGTCACGGTTATGTCAAATATCAATACTCTGGCCGTCGCTTCACTGACCGATACCGCCTGTATCATTCTGGCCGAAGATACTTCCGTGGATGAAGTCACCCTCGCCAAAGCGAAAATGCAGGGAATCACCCTGTTTACCACCGGACTCCCTGTTTTTAATGCAGCGCTGAGTATTTATCAGCAACTGAACCCATGATGCGGCTTACCTATGACCTGCACATCCATTCCTGCCTGTCTCCCTGCGGAGATAATGACATGACTCCTGCCAATATTGCCGGTATGGCCGCTGTCAAAGGACTGGATGTGATTGCTGTCACCGATCACAACTCCTGCCGTAACTGCGCTCCGACCATGAAAATGGCCGAAGAATACGGCGTGATCGCTCTGCCCGGTATGGAGTTGTGTACGGAAGAAGAAGTCCATGTTGTCTGCCTTTTTCCTGATTTATATACAGCCATGGATTTTGACGGTTACGTTTATGACAAAATGCTGAAAATTCCAAACAAAGAAAAAATATTCGGTGAGCAGCTCCTGTATAATGATATCGATGATATTATCGGAAAAGAACCTAATCTTCTGCTCTGTAACACCTCCATCCGTTTTGATGAAGTCTTTGCGCTGACAGAAGAACGAAATGGCATTATGATTCCGGCCCATATCGATAAAACAACCAACAGTCTGATCGCCAACCTTGGATTTATTCCACCAGACAGCCAATTTACCTGTGCGGAAGTAAGGGATTTGAATAAACTGTCCGGGCTTCTGGACACCCAGCTCTATTTAAGCCGGTGCCGGATTATCAGTAATTCGGATGCGCATTATCTTGAACATATCAATGAACCGGAACATACCATTGATGTGACGGGCCTCTCTGCTGCAGAAATTATCAAAGCATTAAAATTTAAAGACAAAAAATAACCTGTTGACAAGTAAACAGGTTTTCTGTATAATATGTTAGACATCGAACTGTTTGGTGTCTAACATTTTTTTTAAGGAGGAATTTTATGCCCCACACAACAGATATCGGGTTTCAGCTTCACAGTTTATCCAACCTGATGAAACGCCGCATGGAACATTCCGATGCTTTTTCTCATATGGATGATAATGTCACCCGGAATAATGGCTGGATCTTAAATTATCTGGCTTACCACTCGGACCGGGACATTTATCAAAAAGATATTGAAAATGATTTCTGCATCCGCCGTTCAACGGTTTCAAAAGTCATCCGCCTGATGGAAACAAAGGGGCTGATTCGCCGCGAAACGGTTCCCAACGACGCACGACTTAAAAAGCTGGTACTGACACCCAATGGAAAAAAACTCCAGGCCGCCATTGAAAGAGATCAGCAGGAAACGGAACGTCTGCTCCGTCAGGGAGTTACCGAAGAAGAACTGCAAATGTTCTTTCAAGTCATGGAAAAATTCAAAAAAAATATTCAATAATTCACTAAAAACAGGAGGTATCTTATGATTAAACACTTAATGAAAAGCATCCGGGAATATAAGAAAGATTCTTTCCTGGCACCGATCTTTGTTACCGGTGAAGTTATTTTTGAGGTCATCATTCCATTTCTGATGTCCAAATTAATTGATTCCGGTATTGATGCCGGTAATATGAATTATATTCTCCGGACCGGCGCCATACTCGTTGTATGCGCCCTCGTCTCTTTATCCCTCGGTTTTTTTTCCGGCCGCAGTGCTGCCATTGCCTCATCCGGATTTGCCAAAAACCTGCGCAGGGATATGTACTATAATGTGCAGAACTTCTCATTTGCCAATATTGATAAGTTCTCCACAGCCAGTATTGTCACCCGTCTGACAACCGATGTCACCAACGTACAGAATGCATACCAGATGATCATACGAACGGCCGTCCGTTCACCAATCATGATGATCGCCGCCATGGTCATGGCCTTTAAAGTCGCCGGACCCCTTGCATTTGTCTTTCTGGCCTGTATCCCGATTCTTGGCATCGGACTTTATTTCATCATGACCCGGACCCATCCGATCTTTGAACGGGTATTTAAAACTTACGACAAACTAAACAATGTGGTTCAGGAAAATCTGCACGGTATCCGGGTTGTCAAATCCTTCGTCCGTGAAGATCACGAAATAAAAAAATTCAAAGATATTTCTCAGGATATTTATAATGATTTCAGTCACGCTGAGAAAAATCTTGCCTTCAATATGCCGCTCATGCAGATTTGTGTTTACGGCAGTATGCTCTTTATCTCCTGGTTCGGCGCCCGAATGATCGTGGCCTCCGGCAACGACGCTGCTGTAGGCTTAAGTACCGGCGAACTGATGAGCCTGTTCGTATACCTGATGCAGATTCTCATGAGTCTGATGATGCTCTCTATGGTATTTGTCATGATCACCATGTCCAAGGCTTCCGCCGAACGTATTGTGGAGATTCTGGATGAAACATCGGATATTACTTCCCCGGAACAACCGGTAATGGCCATTTCCGACGGTTCGATCGATTTTGAGAATGTAAGCTTTAGTTATTCTAAAAATCCGGATAAACTCTGTCTGAAAAATATCCATCTGCACATTGCTTCCGGTGAAACAGTGGGAATCATCGGCGGCACAGGTTCCGGTAAATCAAGCCTGGTTCAGCTTATTCCACGTCTCTATGACGCCACCATTGGAAATGTCCGGGTAGGCGGCACAGATGTTCGGGATTACGATCTGGAAGTTCTCCGTGACAACGTCGCCATGGTCCTCCAGAAAAATGTTCTCTTTTCAGGAACGATCAGAGAAAATCTTCGGTGGGGAAATGCCGAGGCCACAGACGAGGAATTGATTCATGCCTGCCAGCTGGCCCAGGCCGATGACTTCATCCGAACCTTTCCGGACGGCTATGACACATATATTGAGCAGGGCGGAAGCAACGTTTCCGGCGGCCAGAAACAGCGTCTCTGTATCGCCCGGGCTCTGCTTAAAAAGCCGAAAATACTTATTATGGATGACTCCACCAGTGCAGTGGACACCAAGACCGATGCATTAATTCAGCGTGCCTTCCTGACCGAAATCCCGGAGACAACAAAAATTATCATTGCACAACGGATTTCTTCTGTGGAACACGCAGACAAAATCATTATCATGGATGACGGAGAGATCAATGCCATCGGAAATCACGAAGAGCTGCTGGCATCCAACCCGATTTATCAGGAAGTTTACGCATCACAAGTGAAAGGAGGAAACGACCATGAATAAACGACCAAAAGTATCTTCAAACACAATAAAGCGTCTGCTCTCCTACATTTTTCATTATAAGCTGCGTTTTTTCTTCGTTCTCGTATGTATATTGGTGAGCGCTCTGACCAGCGTTGCCTCATCCTTATATCTGCAGACCCTGATCGACAGCTATATCACACCATTGCTTCTGGAGGCAAATCCGGTATTTGATGCCCTTTTAAAATCCATCATCACCATGGCCTGCATTTATGCCGTGGGAATTATATGCACGTTCCTCTATAACCGAATCATGGTATCGATTGCTCAGGGCGTTTTAAAAGAAATCCGTGACACCATGTTTTCCCATATGCAGACACTGCCCATCCGATATTTCGATACCCACACCCACGGCGATATCATGAGCCACTATACCAACGATACGGACACACTGCGTCAGATGATCTCTCAGAGTATTCCTCAGATGTTTTCATCCCTGATCACGGTTATTTCTGTTTTCTGCGCCATGCTGTCCGTCAATGTATGGCTGACTCTGGTCATTGTTATCTGCATTACTTTTATTTTAAATATTACGAAATTTGTGGCTGGCCGAAGCAGTACCTATTTCATCCATCAGCAGGCATCGATCGGCGATGTCAACGGTTATATCGAAGAAATGATCAATGGTCAGAAAGTCATCAAGGTTTTCTGTCATGAAGAAGCCGCCGAAAAGGTCTTTGATGAAAAAAATGCCGGACTCTGCAAAGATTCGACAGCGGCCAATATGTTTGCCAACATCCTCATGCCAATCATGAACAACCTTGGACACCTCCAGTATGTTCTCGTCGCCATCATCGGCGGTGCTCTGGCTCTGAATGGCGTCAGTGGTCTGACATTGGGTGCCATCGCTTCTTTCCTTCAGCTGACCAAATCCTTTAACGGACCGATCAGTCAGATCTCTCAGCAGTTAAATGCCGTCATTATGGCTCTGGCCGGCGCAGACCGTATTTTTAAATTAATGGACGAAGTTTCCGAAGAAGATGATGGTGAAGTGACACTTGTCAATGTCCGGTATAAAAATGGGGAATTGGAAGAGGTGGATCGCCGTACCGAACTTTGGGCATGGAAAGTGCCAAATGGTGACGGCAGCTTCCGTTACGAAGAATTGAAAGGCGAAGTTCGCTTTTATGATGTGGACTTCGGATATACGGAGGAAAAAATTGTTCTCCACAATATCACCCTTTACGCCGAACCCGGACAGAAAGTAGCTTTTGTCGGAGCTACGGGCGCCGGTAAAACAACGATTACTAACCTGATCAATCGTTTTTATGATATTGCTGACGGCAAGATCCGTTACGACGGCATCAATATCAATAAGATCAAAAAAGCTGATCTCCGCCGTTCCCTCGGTATCGTTTTGCAGGACGTCAACCTCTTTACCGGAACCGTCATGGAAAACATTCGTTATGGCAACCTTAATGCTACTGACGAAGAATGTATCGCCGCCGCCAAGCTGGCCAATGCGGACAGCTTTATACGACGTCTTCCACAAGGATATGACACCGTCCTTTCCGGTGATGGTTCTGGTCTGTCCCAGGGCCAGCGCCAGTTGATCTCCATTGCCCGGGCGGCCGTGGCCGACCCACCGGTCATGATCCTGGATGAGGCCACCTCCTCCATCGATACCCGGACCGAGGCCATTGTCCAGAAGGGTATGGACCGGCTCATGCTTGGCCGGACCGTATTTGTCATCGCTCACCGGCTCTCCACGGTCCAGAACTCGGACGTTATCATGGTTCTGGAACAGGGTAATATTATCGAGCGCGGACCGCACGATGACCTGATCGCTCAGAAAGGCAAATACTACCAGCTCTATACGGGCGCCTTTGAATTGGAATAGAATTCTGTTCCCTGTGCATAAACAAAAAATTCTTCTCCATGAGAACCGTTCACCAGGTTCCTCAGGAGAAGAATTTTTTATATTTGATACGAAGTTACCAACAACCGCAGCAGTCGGCAGAATACAACCGGCCGGAGCTATTCCTCCGCTGTCTCCTTTACGCTTCGGCGCACTGCCGGCGCATATTCGTAAGGTTCAAGGAAACGCCGTTCATACTCTTCTCTCAACTCTTGCCGGAATTTCGGATGGGCGATCTTAATCAATGCCCTTGCTCTTTCCTTCAAAGTCTTTCCTTTAAGAAGGGCGATTCCATACTCGGTAATGACATAATGGACGTCATTCCGGGAGGTCGTCACCGCCGCTCCCTGATCTAAAAACGGTACGATTCGGCTGATCGTTCCGCCTTTGGCCGTTGAGAGCATGGCGATAATACTCCGGCCGCCATTGCTCATAGCCGCACCGCGCACAAAGTCTACCTGGCCGCCGACACCGCTGAACTGTCTTAACCCTATACTTTCACTGGCTACCTGTCCCATCAGATCGACCTGAATACAACTATTGATGGAGACCACATTGTCATTCTTTGCAATGGTCACCGGATCGTTCACATAATCGACCGGATTCATGGAAATTTCCGGGTTATCATCAATAAAATCATACAGACGCCGTGTACCCATGACAAACGTAATCACACTCCGTCCCGGCTCCACTTTTTTTCGCTTATTATTAATAATACCTGCCAGCATCAAATCCACAATACCATCGGAAGCCATCTCTGTATGGAGTCCCAAATCCTTTCTATCCCACAAAAATGGAAGAACAGATTCAGGAATCGAACCAATACCAAGCTGGAGACAATCCCCATCTTTAATCAGTGTAGAACAATATTTTCCGATTTTCTGTTCTAAAATACTTACCTTCGCGGGCTGCTGTTCCAGAATCGGTTCGGAATGTTCCACAATAAAATCAATATCACGGACATGAATCAGATTTCCGCCAAAGGTTCTCGGCATAAACTCATTAACCTGTGCAATAACAATTTTTGCACTGTCGGCCACCGGTTTCGTATAGTCGCTGGATGTTCCGAAAGAACAGAATCCATGTTTATCCGGAAGGCTTACCATGACAAGAGCTACGTCCACCGGAAGTTCCGTGCGGAAAAGCTTTGGAATTTCATGAAAAAATCCCGGACTGTAATTGGCATAGCCCTGGGCTACCGCTTCCCGGGTTCCTGCTCCAAGGAAGAAGCCGTTAAAAATAAAATGGCCCTTCATCTCAGGCCGTGTATACTTACCTTCACCCAAAGAAACAAGATGACAGATTTCAACATTTTCATACATCTCATAGTTATCTACTAATGTATCAATTAAATATGTAGGCTCACCTGCCGCATGTCCGGTCACCACCCGGTCGCCGCTTTTAATATAACCAATAGCCTCTTTTGCGGATACGACCTTCGAATCATAAATATCTTTCCAATCTAGAATATTCATATCTTCCACCCCCTGTTATCTATTATTATATTTCACTGCCGCATCAAACACAAGCAGAAACTATCCGGATCCCACAATATTGAAAAAAAATACAGCCAAACAATCGAATTGTCTGACTGTATCCTGCTATAACAATCGTTTCCGATAAGCCTCCAGTTCCCGGATATAAATCTGGCCGATGGGACTGATATTTGAATCTTTCCGCTTAATATATCCAATCCGCATTTTCTCTGTTTCCACCAAAGGCACTGCCTTATAGTCTGAACCATTCAGTTCTTCACAAATAATGCCGGAACAAAGGGTGTAAGCATTCAGACCGATCATCAGATTCAAAAGCGTAGCCCGATCATTCGCATGGATGATCTGCTTATAATCATAAGTACTCTTCATCTCTTCAGCGAAATAAAACGCACCGTTTTTTCCCTGATCAAAGGCCAGACACGGATAGTCCTGAAGCTCCTCCATGGAAATCTGAGGCTGGTCCGCCAGCGGATGTCCGCCCCACAGATAGACATAGGTCTCGCACTGAAAAAGCTCCGTAAATTCCAGGCCATTCTCTTTAAAAATCTTCCGCATGACCTGTTCATTATAATCATTCAGATAAAGCACACCCATTTCGCTTTTAAAAAACTTGACATTTTCAATCACTTCCCAGGTCCGGGTCTCATGGACCGCAAACTCATATTCATCCATGCCGGTCTGCTTTACCATCTCCACAAAAGCTTTGACCGCAAAGGAATAGTGCTGCATAGAGACACTGAATTTCTTTTTTGATTTTTTTTCAACATATCGATTCTCCAGCAACCGATACTGCTCATCGACCTGACGGGCATAGCCTAAAAACTCCTCGCCCTCAGGCGTAATAATAATGCCACGGTTAGAGCGGACAAAAAGATTAAAGCCAATCTCCTGTTCCAGCTCCTTCACTGTCGCCGACAGACCCGGCTGGGATATGAACAATTTTTTGGCCGCTTCATTCATGGACCCGCTATCCGCAATCGTAATCACCTGACGTAATTGCTGTAATGTCATTATTTCGCCTCTTTATTAAAGTACGCCCTTGTCTCCCTGGCTACCACGCCGCTCAAAGCGATCAAAGCAATCAGGTTTGGAAGGGCCATCAGTGCATTAAATATATCTGCAATATTCCATACCGCTTCCACTGTCATATATGGTCCGATAAATACGGCTAAAATGTACAGCCAGCGATAGGTCGTAACAACATTTTTATTCCTGTTAAACAAATATTCCACACAGCGTTCCCCGTAATAATTCCATCCGAGAATCGTTGTAAACGCAAAAAATGTCAGACACAGCATTAATACGAAGGACGAAACCACCGCCGGAAACGGAAGTCCCATTCGGAAAGCCGCACTGGTGATCTCAACACCCTCCAGCCCCTCAATCTGCCAGGCACCGGTCAAAACAATCGAGATTCCTGTCATGCTGCAGATAAGCACCGTATCAATGAAAGTTCCCGTCATAGATACAAGCCCCTGACGAACCGGCTCTTTTGTCTGAGCCGCAGCCGCAGCGATCGGCGCACTACCAAGGCCGGATTCATTTGAGAATATACCTCTGGCAATACCTTTCTGCATGGCAATGACCATCGTGCCTACAGCCCCACCGACCAGCGCACTGCCTGTAAAAGCCGTTTTTACGATCAACGCAATGGCCATCGGAATTTTTGTCACATTTGTTATCAGAATGATCAACGCAAAGACCACGTAGAGAACTGCCATGAAGGGAACTATGATTTCCGAAACTTTTGCAATACGTTTAATTCCACCCAGGACAACCATTCCAACGACCACTGTAAGTACCAGGCAGGTAATCACAGTCACCCACGAATATGTATTACCAAAAAGCGACACTGTCGACTGCATGTCCGGGTCAAAAAAGTTCTTCGTGGCTGAGGCGATACCATTAACCTGAGTAAAAGTACCGATTCCCATAAGACCGACGCAGGCACCAAAGAAAGCAAATATCTTTCCGAGCCACCGGAAATTTTTACCCATACCGTTTTCAATATAATAGAACGGTCCGCCGAGAACATGTCCTTCCGCATCAATCGTCCGGTACTTAATAGCCAAAAGACCTTCGGCATACTTGGTCGCCATACCAAACAAGGCTGCAACTACCATCCAGAATAAAGCTCCCGGTCCGCCGGCAGCAATCGCCGTAGCCACACCGACAATATTTCCTGTACCGATAGTTGCCGAGAGGGCCGTACACAAGGCGCCGAAACTGCTGACCTCTCCCGCGCCACCTTCCTCATTCTGCACCATAAACTTCAATGCTTTCCCCAAATGTCGGATTTGAAGTAAGCCCAGCCGAACAGTAAGGTAAATCCCCGTCGTCAAAATCATAATGATTAACGGCAACCCCCAAACGGCATCATCGATCCACTTGATCAGTTCGTTGATTTGTTGTAACATTTTTCTTCCTCCATCCTTTTGCCTGAGAGAATTGCAGCGGACTGCTGCGTACACCTTCGGCGCTCACAAAAATCTGAGTCTCTCCTGAGTTGGCTTAAAAGCCATTTATTAGAATAGCATAAAGAAAAATGACATACAAGAAATTTTCATCTATTATTTACAAATTTATACATTCTTCAGGCTCTGTTCCAAATCTGCGATGATATCCTCCACATTTTCAAGGCCGACCGACAGGCGGATCAGACCCGGATTCACACCAGCGGCGATCAGCTGCTCATCGGTCAACTGGCGATGGGTCGCACTGGCCGGATGGAGTACACAAGTACGGATATCGGCTACATGAACTTCATTGGAAGCCAATTTTAAGCCATCCATAAACCGGACAGCCGCTGCTTTTCCGCCTTTGATCGTAATGGAAATAACACCGCAGGTTCCCTTCGGAAGATATTTCTTCGCCAGCTCATGATATTTATCCCCCGGAAGGGCCGCATAGCTGACAGATTCGATTTTATCTGAAGCCTGTAAAAACCTGGCCACTTTCAGTGCATTCTCACAGTAACGCTCCATACGGATCGGCAGTGTTTCCAAACCGAGATTCAGCAGAAAAGCCGAATGGGCTGCCGGATAAGCACCAAAATCCCGCATAAGCTGCATCCGCGCTTTAATAATATAGGCCATCTCTCCAAAGTCCTTTGTGTAAATTACGCCATGATAGGATTCATCCGGCTCTGTAAATTCAGGGAATTTGCCATTTGCCCAATTAAATTTACCACTGTCGACAATGACACCACCAATCTGAAGCGCATGTCCGTCCATATATTTTGATGTGGAATGTACAACGATATCCGCGCCAAATTCAATCGGTTTACAGAGAATCGGTGTGGCAAATGTATTGTCAATAATAAGCGGCACATCATTCTTATGAGCTATCTTTGCAAATTTTTCGATATCGAGAACAGCCAATGCCGGATTTGCCAGAGTTTCACCGAATACACAGCGAGTATTTGGCTTAAAAGCTTTCTGGATGGTTTCTTCATCCGCTTCTGCATCCACAAAAATACATTCAATTCCAAGCTTCTTTAAGGTGACTGCAAAGAGATTGACCGTACCGCCGTAAATTGTGGACGTACTGATAAAGCTGTCTCCCGCATTACAAAGATTCAGAATTGAAAACAGGGAGGCCGCCTGTCCGGAGGAAGTACACATAGCGCCAACGCCGCCCTCCAGATCCGCAATCTTTTTCTCTACTGCATCCACTGTCGGATTGGCAAAGCGGGAATACATATATTCCGTCGGCATATCAAAGAGCTGTCCGATGTGCTCCGTCGAATCAAATACATAGGTCGTGCTCTGTACGATCGGCATTACCCTGGGTTCCCCGTTTTTTGGCGTATAGCCTGAATGCAAACATTTTGTTTCGTCTCTCATGACTTCATTCCTCCGCTTTCTGCAAGTTTTTCTTTTAATGTAGGGTCAAATACTCCCTGACGGAGCATTTCTATTTCCATCCGGTAAGGCGCCCAGGATTTTTTCGGCTGACTGGCATCAGCCACATAGGGCGTCTCCAGAATTTTCGGTATATTTTCAAAATCCTTGTGATGAACGATCCGGTTCAGGGCTTCGAAGCCAATATGTCCGAAACCAATATTCTCATGACGGTCCTTGCCCGCTCCAGGTACATTCTTACTGTCATTTATATGAAATACGGCAATCTGCTCTTTGCCAAGTATCCGGTCAAATTTTTCCATGACGCCGTCAAAATCGTTGATAATATCATAGCCAGCATCGCTTGTATGGCAGGTATCGAAACACACACGCAGTTTGTCGTTAAACGTCACCTTGTCATAGATCTGGGCCAGTTCCTCGAAACTTCTGCCGATCTCACTGCCCTTTCCCGCCATCGTCTCCAATGCCACATAAACCCTGGCATCCCGATCCAGCACCTCATTCAGCGCTTCTGCAATTTTGGCAATCCCCGCCTCGGCCCCTGCGCCCACATGAGCTCCCGGATGAACAATAAGAATCCGACTGCCCATGGCCTCGGCCCGGTTCAATTCCAGATTCATAAAATCCACAGCCAATTCGAAGGTCTCCGGCTTTATCGTATTCGCCATATTAATAATATAGGGGGCATGAATAACGATTTCATCAATTCCATGTTCCCTCATATAATTCCAGCCTTCGTCAATGCGCAGTTCACGGATATCCTTACGCTTTGTATTCTGGGGTGCACCCGTATACACCATAAAGGTATTGGCACCATAGGACACGGCTTCCTTTGCCGAGCCTAAAAACATTTCTTTTCCACTCATTCCCACATGGGAACCTATTTTTAACATAGTCCCTCCTTATCTCATTATCCCGTATATTTATCTACCGTGCCCGCCGGTAAGCCACACCATTTTCCAGCTCGATATCTCGGCGCGCAAACAACTGCTCTACTGTTAAAAAAGTATAACCCATTCGCTGTAATTCGTCAATAATTCCGGCGGCTCCCTCCAGACCATGTTCTGATATATCATGCATCAGAATAATGTCCCCGTCTTTCACGGTTTCTGCCGTTTCGCGAATTATTTTCTCAGCGCTTATTCCTGTCCAGTCCGTCGTGTCCACCGACCATAAAATCATCGGACGATCCAGCCAGTCCTCCAGATTCTTATTTATTCTTCCAAAAGGCGGTCTCAGCATAAACCCACTCTGTCCTGTGACAGCTTCAATTGCCGCCTCTGATTTCTCGATTTCCTTCTTCTGCTCCGCCTCAGACAAGCAGCCCAGATCCACATGACTGTAAGTATGTATGCCGATTTGATGGCCCTCTTCGTACATACGGCGGACAAGTTCCTGATTTTCCTCCACCTGGGCCCCAATCATAAAAAAAGTGGCATGAACCCCTTTTTCTTTCAACATATCCAAAAGTGCATCTGTCTTTCCTTCTTTTGGACCGTCATCAAAGGTCAATGCCACCAACCGTTCGCTTTCTTCATAAATATCATAAGTTGAACTCTCCGGAGTCGCCGATACATTTCTGACGCCAGACACAGTTAAAGATAACAAAAGCATACACAGCGCCGCCACGAGCACACGAAATTCTTTCATTCTTCCTGCTCCTTTAAACTTTTCATATTAATATATTCACCGGATATGTCACTTATGCGGAGCGCAGGCCCACCTACCGGGCTTTTGCCCGTTCTTCTGCTTTTCGAATCAGATCCATCATATCCTTAAGTTCCCTTTCCGACATTCTTGTATATTGAGCCAATTCCTGAAGGGACGGCTCCTGGCCGTTTTGCTCCATCAGATATTTCCTGGCCTCACCCACCAGCGTCACTTTCCCGACAACGGCATTCTCCACATCACTGGCGCCGGTAAGCTCCTGAATATACGATTTCATAGCAGCTTCCACTGCCTGAATAAGTTCTTTTTCCACATATACAGCAGAAAGACCTCTGTCTGCCTTTGCCCCGCTTCCGCATAATTCGGAAAGTTTCAAAAAAAATGCCATGTTGCCTTCCTGAACGACATCAGAGAAATCCTCGGAAGCCACTGACAATTTTCTGGCCTGTTCCAGAATTCGTTCCATCCAGCTCTCGGATATCTTTCCGATGGCCGTCTCATCTCCGTCCAAAAGCGCCTCATATAATCGCTGAAGCTCTTCCTGTGTGCAGACCGAAAGTCCTTCCAGATCTTCCATATACATCCGCAGAATCCGTGAATCCGTAAACGCTTCATCCGCTTTTAATCCGGACGCCTCAAAATTCGTACTTTTTTCCATTGTCTCTGCTTTTTTACTTTCCACTTCCGCATGAGAAACTGCTCCGTTCTCCGGCTTCATCAGGTATTCCAATACCATTTCCTGCTGCTTTTCATTTAAATCCATTTTATGAAAATAGCTGAGAATCTCTTCTCTGGATAAAGGTTCCGCGGCGGTCCGAATGATCTCGGACACTTCTCGAATTGTTTCCGTAAATGTATTTTGATCTAACATAAAATAACCTTCCCTTTCCACTGAATATTCACAATTCACTATATCACAAAAACCCCTGTAAGCAAATGCTTACAGGGGTCCTGATCTTAAATTTTATTCTTCAGGTTGACTCTCTGTCTATTCATAGCTGTATGGCTGAGGCTCTCCAAGAAGCTCTTCACCCAATGTTTCACTTTCCGTTTCAGGTTCGGTCTCAGTCTCGGTTTCAGTCTCGCTCTCCACCCCAGTTTCCAGAGCCGATTCGGTCTCGGTTTCCGTCTCGGATTCCGTTTCCGTCTCAGATTCCAGTTCATGATCCAGACGGGTCACATTAATGACATAAGTCTGAGTATTGCCTGCCGGAGCTGTGACAAGAATCTCAAAGTGATTCTCACCGATCGCCAACATCAGGTCTTCCGGTGCCGTAACCACACTGTCTTCTTCCATCGGTACCGCGGAATAGATAAGCATTTCCATGTCTACCCCAACTTCCACATTATATTCATACACATCCGGGCTGAACTTTTCCTCCAGCTTCTGTACGCCGGCGATCATCAACTCTTTAATACGGGCATCCTCGGAAATTGCTGTATTTACGACCACTTCAAGGGATGTGGAATCACCTTCCAGACTGAGCATTTCCAGAGATTCATACTGCTCAATGTAAGCATCATAAAGACGAATATCTGTTGCACCGACCTCCAGTGCTTTGAACGTCAGCTCATAGGTTCGCTCTGTCTCGCCATAAGCTAATGTTTCAATGATCTGTATCTCTCCATTGGCTCCTGTAGCCAGGTCGGTGGATGTTCCCACCAACTCAAGCTTTTCAGGATCATAGGATAAATCTGCTTTGATATAGCTCATCGACTCGCCGCTGGAGGCTGTCACAAGCACTTTCACTTCATCGTCTTTCTCCACTGTCGGAGATTCCACGGATACGGTCATCTGAGTTCCTGATGCATTTGTCTGCATTCCGGTAAAAACCACACCGCCGACCACTGCACAGAGGGTTAAAACCGTTGCACATATGATAGAAATTATTTTTTTATTCATGGTCTTTCTCCTTTTCTACTGACGATAGATATTCAGTGTATAGGTTGTCTGGGTGCCGTTTCCTGCCTGACATACGACCTCAATCACATTGTTGCCCGGGTTCAATTCATGATATCCTGCACCGGATACGATCGTTCCGTAGCTGCTGACTGGTGTTGCGGATATATTGACTGAAGCCTCTCTTGTAACCGCATTATAATTCAGCTTATTATAAGTAAATGTCTGGTTAAAGCCAATGCTGCCGTTATTCAGTGTCAGACTCTTAATGTAACTGTTCGGATTTCCTGTAACAGCTGGAATAGACGCCGCACTTTCAGGCATATTATTGTATACAGGAATAATAAAGGTTATAGCGCTGTTCAAAATTCCCAGATCTTTATATGTCTCGTAACGGCCGGAGCTTTCTGTACTTGGAGCCTGAATATTTCCCATATATTGATGATCGAAATACGGCGAATTTACAACATTAAACTTCTGGAAGTAATCCGTATTCTGTCCCACATTGATATAGGAACCTGCCAGGAATTCGGCACCACCAACAATCGACAACCAAGGACTTGTCCACGGCCGGCGCCATGTACCGGTCTGGGACGCGTAGGCAATACCGTTAGATACTGCGTTACCGCTGCCGCTTGCATATGCACCGATGTTAAAGAAGTTATAATATCCATAACTTCCATCCGCCGCCGGACTTCCTCCGCCAACTTCCTGACGGCATCTGGATGCCAGGAAATATGGGCTTGCTCCTGAAATCTCACCGGCTTCCATAAAGGTATCTACATAAGAATAATATCTGCCATTATAATTATATCCATTACCATCTGCCATGAACGTTCCATTTAAAATACCGGCTGTAACATTCCGATTCTGAGAAGATTCATAGGATTGGGTTTCAAACATGAAAATCTGCTGCTCATCCAGGAAATTTCTAGGGTCCATATAATAAGCGATCAATTCTCTGGAAGCGCCTTTCCACGAAGCTCCATCCTTGTTTACATAGGTGTCTGTCGCCCAGTCATAATCTCCCGGTGCTGTGGATAACCATGAGAACGGTGTTGTAGAGGATACATATACCATCGAACGATTACCGCTGTTCTCCTGATCGACCGCATAGCCGAAATCAACCCCTACATTGTTTGCCACAAATTTCCACTCTGGATGCTGATCGTGTAATCGTCTGAGCGCATTCTTATAACTTTCAGGGAAAGCCGCTATCTGTTCTTCAAACTGAGCATCTGTCGTTCCTTCATACGGATCATCATTGCTTCCCACGATCCTTACATACTCTCTGCTCATGTAACCTTTTTTCAATACACCGTTTACCACACAGGAAACTTCATACCAGTCACCCTCAATGCCTAAAATATTTACCTGTGTGCCGAGATATACAAGGCCCTGTGTACCGTAATTTGTTCCCGGCCCAGTACGGAAATTCAGACCATCCGCCGTTGTGATGCCTATTTGTCCGACCGGGGAAGTATTGTTATTATTGTTGTTATTGTTATTGTTATTATTATCAACAATCGTGATGAATTCGGCGGAAACATAACCTTCACGGGTTGTCCCGTTCACTACGCAGGAAATCTTATACCATCCGTTTTCCTCACCGATCACAGTAACAGAAGCATTCTGATAGATCAGGCCGATCGCTGAATGATTTGTACCGGCCCCGGTACGGACATTCAGTGCATCCGCATTCACAACGCCATTTTTCTTTTCATAAGTTGGCGGCGTTGGTGTAGGATTCGTATTACCGGAATTATTTTCATCTGTTCTGGTAATATATTCGGCTGCAACATAACCGGTTGTCTCACTGCCATTGACCGTACATTTTACCTGATACCAAGAACCTACCTGTGAAAGGATCTCCACCTGTTCATTTTTGCGAATCAGACCAATAGAGCTGTTATTTGTGCCAGCTCCGGTACGGACATTCAATGCATCCGCATTCACGACGCCCTTACCGATCGGCGTTGTCGTATTGTTGTTGTTATTATTATTATTGTTGTTATCCGATGTCTTTGAAATATATTCGGCATAAACATAACCGGTCTGGGTACTGCCATTAACAGAACACCGTATCTTATACCAGGAACCTTCCTGACCGAGAATCTCTACCGACTCATTCTGACGGATAATTCCTAAAACCGAATCATTCGTGCTGGCGCCGGAACGAACATTCAATGCATCCACGTTGACAACACCTGCTGCTACTACCGGCTCGGCACCGCTGTTATTATTATTGTTATTATTATTATTGTTATTATTGCCGGAATCGCCGTCCATCTGAACGTACTGGCTATGTACATATCCGGTCTGAATCGTTCCGTCCATCTGGCATGTCACTTTATACCATTCACCATGGACAGAAATCACTGTCAGACGCGTTCCCTGAGCCACACTGCCCATACGGGAAAAATTTGTTCCCGCACCGGTACGAACATTCAGCCAATCGGCTGTGATCGTTCCGGCCGAACTGCTTGGACGCGTCGGCGTATCTGAAACAATATTCGAAATAAAGTCACCCCTAACATATCCCGAAACCGCTCCGGACACCTTATACCATGTATAACCATCTGAGCCCTGTACCGTCTCCACAATGCCGAGTGTCTGTCCCTGAGTCACCGTTCCCACACGGGAATATCCTGTGCCTGCACCAGAACGGACATTCAATGCATCTGCGTTGACAGTTCCTGTCGTAGCCGCATTCGCTCTCAGCGGACCAATTCCCGCTGCGCAGGAAATGACCATTGATGTCACCAATGCGTAGACAAGGCCCTTATTGAAGCCACTGAACTTTTTCATAATGTCCTCCCTGTTGATTTATTACAAATCTATTACATATTTACTACAATTATGGCATAAAAGATTAAAATAATCAACTGTTTTTCGCATTTTTATTTAAAAACTATGTTTTTAATGGCACAAAAACGGCATTCACTCCATACAGGAGCGAATGCCGCGTTCAATTTTTTATTCCCCAATCAGGCTTTTCCAACAGAACCAAATAATTCCATCTTTTCAAGAACCTTTGCGCGGATCGCATCAGCGCCTGGTTTTAATAATTTACGAGGGTCATAACCTTTGCCCTGTAAATCTTTACCTTCTTCGATATATTTGCGGGTAGCGTCTGCAAAAGCAAGCTGACATTCCGTATTTACATTGATCTTAGCAACACCCAGGGAGATGGCTTTTTTAATCATATCATCCGGAATGCCTGTACCACCATGAAGTACCAGCGGCATATCGCCTGTAAGCTGCTGAACCGCATCCAATGTCTCAAAGCTCAATCCCTGCCAATTGGCCGGATATTTGCCATGGATGTTACCGATACCCGCTGCAAGCATATCTACACCTAAATCAGCGATCATCTTACATTCCTTCGGATCTGCACATTCACCAGCACCGATCACACCGTCTTCTTCACCGCCGATGGAGCCAACTTCTGCTTCCAGAGACATTCCTTTTTCACGGCAGATCTTTATAAGCTCTTTTGTTTTCTCAACGTTTTCTTCAATCGGATATTTGGAGCCATCGAACATGATGGAAGAAAATCCTGCTTCCACACATTTCAGGCATCCTTCATAGGTTCCGTGATCCAGATGGATTGCTACAGGAACTGTAATCCCCAATTCTTCAATCATAGCCCCAGCCATTGCTGCAACTGTCTTAAATCCGGTCATGTACTTTCCCGCACCCTCGGAAACACCAAGGATAACCGGAGATTTCGCTTCTTCTGCCGCCAGAAGAATTTCTTTTGTCCATTCCAGATTGTTAATATTAAACTGGCCAACAGCATAGTGACCAGCTACGGCCTTTTTTAACATTTCATCTGCAGATACAAACATGTCTAAACCCTCCTTAATCTTCTTTTTTGTTAATGGTTACTTAAAATTTTACTCTCAAATGCGGAAAAAATCAATTAAATACCGAAAAATCAATGTTCTTTCGCACGAACATTTATCTCAATCGTGCAGTCAGAAATAAAACCCTCATTAATTTCCAGTGCATACTCGATCCGGGCATAAATACTTTTCTCTGTTTTCTCCAACTCCACACTGAACGTATTAAAACAGACTTCCATCATTCCATAAGGCGTTCGGTATACAACCATATTTTTCGTGTTCGCCTCAAATACCATATGCACACTATGAGAACCATGCTTGATCAGATCGATCCGCTCCGGGCTCATTTTCAATGTATTACTCATCTGCTCTCCGGTCTCCGGTATCATCTCATCATACAGAATATAATGTTTCCCATTTCTAAAATAATAATTCCCGGTGGTAATCATCTCTGTAACGCCGTCCTCACCATATTCGTGTTGGACACCTTTAATTGATACGATTACTTTATCTGTCATTATGTATACCCATCCTTCATCACTCCTGATCAATAATTTTCAATCGGCACAAGTCGTGTTGGCACCAGATCCACAGGCAAGATGGAATTGGCAAAATTCGTAAACCGTTCCGCTCCATCACTGACAAAAAAGTGATAGGACGGCTCCCCTGTCTCCCGGTATATGCCTTCTTCTTTCAATAATTCCCTCAGACTGCATGCCGTTTCATAAGCCGGATTCACCAATGTCACACCATCGCCCACCAGACGACCAATCGTTTTTCTGAGCAGTGGATAGTGGGTACAGCCAAGAACAAGTGTATCCACATCCGAAGTCTGCAAAGACTTCAAATACCGTCGCGCCACCTCATCTGTCACCGGATCATCGGTCCATCCCTCTTCCACCAGAGACACAAACAACGGGCAGGCCTTCTGAACAACCTGTATCTCCGGATCATACTCATGAATAACTTTCGGATAAATACCACTGCCGACCGTACCCTCTGTAGCTATGATTCCTATACGTTTATTCTTTGTAGCATTTACTGCGGTCACCGCCCCCGGCCGGACCACACCAATAATCGGTATATCCAGCTTTTCCTTCAATACATCCAGGGCATAGGAAGTTGCCGTATTACAAGCCACCACAATCGCCTTTACTTGCTTTGTTTTTAAAAAATGAACAATCTGTTCCGAATAATTTATAATCGTGTCTCTTGACTTTGTACCATAGGGTACCCGGGCCGTATCTCCAAAATAAACAATATTTTCCGAAGGAAGCTGTCTTATAATTTCACGGACCACCGTCAATCCGCCGACACCGGAATCAAAAACACCAATCGGTGCATCTATCTGCATCGCTCGGACCTCCTATCTCACATAACGTTCAAATGCCAGTTGAATCATCTTATCGACAAGAGCGCCATTATCAAGCCCTTTTTCATTCCAGAGCATCGGATACATACTGATTGAAGTAAATCCCGGCATGGTATTAATCTCATTGAAAACCACTTCGTTCGTATCCTTTTCCATAAAGAAATCCACACGCGCGCAGCCAAAACCGTCCAATGCCTTAAAAATCTGTACAGCGTCTGCACGAACTTCTTCCATCTTTCCTTCCGGAAATACCGGATGTAAATCCGTTTTTGATTCCTGATTGTTGTATTTGGCGTCAAAGGTATAAAAATCTTCTGCTGAAAGTACTTCACCCACATCGGAAGCCTCCGGCGCATAACCGCCGAGAACCGCACATTCAATCTCCCGTCCCACAATGGTTTCCTCCACGAGAATATGAATATCATGCTTAACAGCCTCCTTTAAAGCTGCTTTCAATTCTTCTCTGTCAGAAGCCTTGTTTACACCTACGGAAGAGCCGGCTTTTGACGGTTTCACAAATACCGGATAAGATAAAGCAGCTTCCACCTTTGCCACACATTCTTCAATATTCCGCATTTCAATATGATTGATCGGTACGTACTTCGCCTGACGGATATTCAGATCATCCACGACAATCTTCGTATACCATTTATCCATGGAAACACTGGATGCCAGGACACCGCAGCCCACATAGGGGATCTTAGCCAGCTCAAACAGACCCTGAATCGTTCCGTCTTCGCCATACATCCCGTGAAGCACCGGGAAGATCACATCCACTCTCTGTTTCCAGCTTCGTCCGTCTTCTGAAAGGATCAGGCCATGATCCTGTTCATCCGGCGATAAGACAGCCTGGATCTTACTGTTTCTCCAAACGCCGCTTTCCACATCCTCCATGGAATCTGCAAGCAGCCAACGACCATCCTTTGTAATTCCGATCAGAACCACATCATACTTTTCCCTGTCCAGGGCTTTCATGATCGTCAGCCCCGACATACAGGAAACATCATGTTCAGAGGACTGACCGCCAAACACCACAGCTACAGTTAATTTATTGTTCATGTTTTGCACCTCGGTTATCTATCCATACTTATGGTATTGTAGTTTTTTATCTATTGTACCTGATTCACTCTAATTATTCAACTGCTTTCTTCCTTCCAAATACTCGTCCGTGACGGCGGATTCAGCGCATAATCCGGGGTTTTTTGTCGTATATATATACTTTTGGAAGAATTCCGCCGATATCCGTCGTTTCCATTTTCATAATCACATCATTTAAGGTAACCGATGAAATACCCAGATGCTTTCCGTTATTTTCAAACATTTCTTCCATGTAAATGCCTATAGAACCGGCCACTTCTTCATCCAGCGCCAACATTTCTTCTCCTGTCGTCAGACATTCACACACCAGCATTGTCCGGGCAAATTCCGGCTTATTCCGTATCTCATCCAGCAGATTCTTCAATTTCTTCCAATCAGAAACCATTTCATTTCCCAGAACAATCACCTTCACCTGACCATAATCCAGAGATTTTCCGGACATACTGTCATACTTATCCTCACTATCCTGAAGGCTGTCTGCCTCCAATGTCATCGGCGGATATTTGGCGCTGCTGCCGTTTCCCGTCAGCGCCTCCAGATCGGGAAATGTATAGGTAAACCGATAGTTTTCTTCTTCCCCGGGGTCCACCCCAAGTGCCATAACAAAGGCCCGATTCTCAAGCTCTACATAATTCTCACAGCCGGTCAGTCCACCGATCAAACAGAGAGCAAGAACCATAGTGCCTATCTTTTTTCCCTTTTTCTGTAACAGACTGCCTCTGCGAGTCACCCCCACAAACCAGGGTACAATCCACAGAAGGGCCACCCCGGATGCCAGCATCCACCAAAAGTAAATATTTAAAAATCTCCGGTCGGTTCCTAAAAGCCAGGCGGCACCTCCGCCCGCCAGTGCACAGATTCGCAGCATCCACTGATTGTTCTTCACTTTGCCGCCTCCCCACAATTCTGCCGTATGGCTTAACGCCCCTGACAGACTGATAAACATGGCAAAAATCCAAAAGGACAGCATCAGTCCGTCCTGCCTTGATAAAAATCCGCCGGGAATCCGTACAATCTGCATTAAGATGACCGTTGGCCACCGTTCTCCGGCCATCCCCTCCACTGTTATCACTGTTACACATAAAGCATAGATCAGCGCAGCCAGGCCACCACCGATACCAAGCGCCCAGGCAAATATTTTAAATGGTTTTTCATTTGGATTTTCCGGAGCAATATAAAGCATCCATTCCACCGGAGCCATAAGCACCCAAGTCACTAAAACCCCCTGAAACACTCCGGAAAAAGACACATCTGAGAATGTCAGGAGCCGGCTAATATTCCCTTCCGGGATAGAAAACAGACCAATAAGGATAATCGGCACCAGAATAAGATAAAACAAGATTTCCGACAATCGGGCACGGACTTCAATCCCTTTTGTACTCCCATAAATTAACACAAACAACATTCCGACAATGACCAGCCATTTTGGCATGGTGTATAAAAAAGTCTCATTTAAGACAGATGAAAACATTCCCATGAGAAAGATAAAGGCAGCAAAGCATCTTAAACCATAGAGCCAGCGCAGAATCCTGGCAGCCCATCCCCTGCCAAGGTTTTGAATGAACTGGCTTGCACACTTTTCAAGGCACCAGGAAAGCACCGCCCCATCAACTAAAGTCAACAAAAGCCCGAGAATTAACGCCAAAAATCCACCGTTTCCCGCTATTCTTGAAAGGGCCATCGGCAAAAACAGGCAGGCTCCGGTAAACACATCCAAAATCAGCAAACGTATCGCCTGATGATTTGAAATTTTTCCATTATTTGAAAACATTCCGCTCCTCCTCCGACTTATAACGTATTCTCTGGTCTTTTCTGGCAAAAACAGGACGTTTTTTTAACTTAAATAAAGGCATTCGTATCAACCCATCCTGAAAATCTCTGTTTTCGTCGGCTTTTACCGCCACATAGGGCATAAGATATGGAATACCAAAGCTCTCCAAAGAAGCCAGATGAATCAATACGCTCAGCATTCCCAAAACCACACCGTAAACGCCCAGAAATGCACCGAGCAAAATAAGGTAAAATTTTACCAGACGAAAAGCCGAGGCGAAGCCTTCGTTCGGTATGGTAAAAGAAGCCAACGCCGTCAGCGCCACAATGATCACGACGATCGGACTGACAATATTGGCATCCACGGCCGCCTGTCCAATGATCAAACCACCCACGATACCGAGGGCACTGCCCATCGGTCCGGGCAGTCGGATTCCTGCTTCCCTCAAAAGTTCAAAGGCCAACTCCATCAAAAGCACTTCTACCGGAACCGGAAAAGGCACCCCTTCTCTGGCTGCTGCAAATGAAAGTTCCAGACTGGTCGGCAGCATCTCGGGGTGAAAGCATGCCACACCGATATAAAAAGCCGGCAGCACCATGGCGATCAAAGCCGCCACATATCTTAAAATACGCACAAAACACACAATGCCCCATCGGTTATAGTAATCGTCCGCCGCCTGGAAAAAACAGTTCAGCGTCGTCGGCAGGAGCAGCACCATCGGCGAATTATCCACGATGACAGCGATCCGCCCCTCCATGACCGAAGACGCCGCCTTATCCGGCCGCTCTGTGGACTGAAACTGGGGAAAAGGAGAATACCATTCTTTCTCTGTCAGTTGTTCCAGGCTGCCGCTGTCAAAAATTCCATCAATCTTAAACCGTTTCAACCGTTCCTGAATGTCAGACACCAGTTCCGGCCGGGCGATTCCTTCCATGTACATCACCGTAATATCCGTCTGTGAACGGACGCCAACCTTTGTCTGTAATGTTTTCAACCGGGTATCCCGAATTCGCCGTCGAATCAAAACTGTATTTGCCCGCATGGACTCGGTAAAACTGTCCTTTGGTCCCCGCACGGCCACCTCAGATTCAGCGCTCTGGACGCCCCGGGTCGGAAAGTTTTTACTGGATATGATCAAAGCCTTTGGGCAGTCCTCAAGAAAAATAGCTGTATCCCCTGACAGTACGGCCAGAATAGCATCTTCCAGCGTTTTTGCTTCCTTTGTATCTGCCGTCGTCAGAGCCCGTTCCTGTAAAAATTCAAAAACATCTGTCTTTGGCATATAATCCAGACTGTACATGATATTTTTCAGGAATTCGCCTTCCACTAAATCTCTGTCGATCATTGAATCCACATAGACCACATAAATCGGTAATCCCGTGGCAACCATCTGACGCTGAATCACATCCTGACAGTTCTCAAATCTTTTTTTCAGTTCCTTTATATTGATCTCCAGCTGACTGGATATATTCATATACATCCCCACCTCCGAACTTTTTAAGCGTCCTTATTTGCGACATGCTCTTTATTCCACCAAAAAAAGAAGTCATTGCTCTAGTCTGTGCAAATGACTCCTTTTTTATCACTTATATTTATTTTTTTACGATCAGCGTCTCATCATCATCCTGAATCTTTTTCATCACCGTCAATTCCTGATTATAGACATGACGGACGATAATATTTGTCGCTGTATCCTTATCTCTTTTCGAAAGAGCCTCTATGATCGCCTCATGTTCCTCAATAAGTGTCTGGTGGGCCAGATCATATTTCAGATATTCCAATCGATACCGATACATCTGCTCTCGAAGATTATTCAGCATCTGAATCAATCGCAGATTACCGGTGGCCTTATAAATGACATCGTGAAATTCCACATCTCTCTGGGCCTGCAAGGTGATATCATCACCATCCAATGCTTCTTTAAAAGCTTCCTGAGCCTTACGCAGTTCAACAATCGTATCTTCCTTCATACGTTCACAGGCCAGCTCTGTGGACAGCCGTTCCAGGGAAGAGCGCACTTCCAACACGTCCCTCAGATCCTTTTCCGTAATCTTCGCAACGATTGCTCCCCGTCTCGGGATCATTAATACAAGGCCTTCCAGTTCCAGCTTACGAATCGCCTCACGAATCGGTGTCCGACTGACGCCGAGCTGTTCAGCCAGCTGCATCTCCATCAAACGTTCTCCCGGTTCCAGTTCTCCTTTTAAAATTGCCTGGCGAAGTGTGTAGAAAACCACATCCCGCAATGGCAGATATTCATTAATATGCATTTGAAAATTATGCATTTCTCTCACTTCCTCCTCGTGTACGTTGTTTATCGCCTGCTCCGGATATTAAAGGGCTTTACAAGATAAACCTGTTTGGCCAGTGTCCCCTTTCTTAAAATATCCCTTGCTTTTGCTCCCTGCGCTTTATCATCAAAAATGCCAAAGACCGTCGGACCGCTGCCGCTCATCATGGCATTTATCGCTCCTTCCGAAATCATGATCTCCTTAATCTGCTGAATCTCCGGATGTTCCGGAATCGTTACGGTTTCCAGAACATTCCCCATACACGATGCCACACCGGAAAGACTGCCCGACTCCAGAGCTTTTACCATCCCGTCAATATCCGGATGCCGCTTGATCAGGTCCAGCCGCAAATGCTCATAAACATGTTTCGTTGAAACACTGACCGGCGGTTTTGCAACAAGAATATAACAGTCCGGTAAGGCGGCCACCGGTGTCAGTATCTCGCCGATGCCCTCCGAAAGCACTGTTCCGCGCATAATGCAATAAGGCACATCTGCGCCAAGCCGTACCCCCCGTTCCATAAGCTGATGTTTTGTCAGCCCAAGCCCGCATATTCGATTGATTCCATAAAGTACCGCCGCACCATTGGTACTTCCCCCGGCCATTCCAGCAGCCACCGGAATATGCTTTTCAATCTTTATATGCAATCCGCCTGAAATATGAAATTCCTCCATCAGCATCCACGCAGCTTTGTATGCAATATTATTTTCATTCACTGGAAGAAAAGGCAGATTAGTTTCCAGCCAAATACCTTCCTGAGGCTTTTTTTCTATGGATATCCGGTCAAACAACTGAATTGTCTGCATGATCATCCGTACTTCATGATATCCATCCTCACGCCGTCGAAGAACATCCAGTCCCAAATTCACCTTTCCAAATGCCTTCATCTGAATCGTATCCATCGCTATTCCTTCCTCTATTGTTTTTTGTATACAAAATTCATTATATATACAATTATAAAGAATCTATTTTTATTTTCAAGTCTTATTTTAAGATTTCCATATTTTTCATAATAAGAATTGGCTGCCCCACCGTTAATTCGTCCCCGGTCAGTTCGTTCACTTCCCGAATATCCTCCGGTGATGCATAATATTTTTTGGCCAGTGTCCAGATGGAATCTCCCTCCGTTACCACATGTCCGGTCATTCCCGGCATGGCTTCAATCTTTTCAAAATCCAGCGGTTCTTCCCGGACCTGAGTCACAATCTGTACATTCGTAGATTTAAAAATGGATGCATCCAATGAAATGATCATTTTTACTTCGATTTCATCATTGTCCGTCATCGTCGCACTCAACTGTTCCAGACTTGGAAAAATGTCATAAGAATCCTCCGGCCCGATATTTTCTGCTTCCACCGTATAAGAAAACGGCACGGCCGCTTTCGCCGAATTTACCGGTTTCCGATCATCCGCCGCAATATAAAGAATTCCCAGATAGACAACACCTTCCACAAGAATTCCCTCTTCACTGACTTCTGTCTGGTCTATTTTTACGCTGGCCTTTGTATGACAGATTTGAAGCATACGCACGCCTTCACTGCCCAAATGGACTTTTTCCCGTACCGGACACCGGGACTGGTTTTTCAGCACCAGATTATCCATTCGAATCTGCTTTCGCTCCGGAATGAGCGTAACTTTTGGCGAATAAATGTCCTGGAGCAGATTCAGCGTCTCCTCCTGATAGATATTCATTTCTGCTGCCAGCACTGCCTCGACACCGACAACCCGTGCTTCTCCGTCCTTATCGCTGCGAATATCCAGATTCAGGTGATCCATATAGATCCTGATATCCGGAATCATTTCCTGAGTGACATCGGAAAGATCAATACGCCCATCCACCGGAACATTCAATTCCACATCATTGACCGGATTTTCCAATGTCTCATCCCGATACAATAAAAAAACAGATAGCTGGCCCCGAATCAATACGCCGCCGTCCTGAAGCTTCATTTCCAGATTTTCGAAATTTTCCTGATGCCATATGATATCCATCATATTCGGACGGTTAGCCGGAATTGCCGCTTCTTCACGGATACGCAGCTGGTCTTTCTGGCTGATCCAGCGCTGACTCAGTGTACAGGACCGGTTCTGTGCCCACAGATCCTCGCCATCCTCCATCGCCGTCGCTGCTTCTTCTTCACCCATGCGGACGGCGGTCACATGGAGTACCACGATTGAACGCACACTGATCTTCCTCGAATTGATCATCCCCGTCCGCAGATCTTCCATATCCCATCGCACACTTAGCTGATCCATCTCCTGGAGACCGTCCATATTTATCGTTTCTTCAAACGGTATCGTCCCCTCAATGGATTGGAGCTGATCACTGCCCTCATCTCCCATATACAACACTCCGAAAGCAAGCTCTCCCCGGATAATGCATTTATCCTTTATCGGTTTTATATCCCGAATGTGCAGAACACCCTTTTCCTGAATCAAACGTTCAATATCCGGTTTTGTATCCGGTACATTAAAATCATTATCCAGAGTCATCTGAACAGATGCGCTGTTCTTATACATTGGTACCCGGATATATGTTTTTGATAAATTCATAAAAAGCCTCCTTAACTTTTAAATCGAATCGTCTGGTCCACACTTTCAATTTTTATAACAACATAGGGATAAGACGGCACAGCTTCCGTTGCCTCTGATTTTTCCGGACCGATCAGATCCGTATCCACCCATATGCCATTTTCTCCCTGATAGACGTCGCCTACCTGTATGCTGTATCCTGATGTTTCCTGCTGCCCATAACCAACAATAATATATGAATAACTTCCGTCATGATATGCCATCTGGAAGGCTTCGTTTTTCCTCTCCTCAATCATGGCTCTTATCTCCTCAGGTAATTCCTCCGCATCCGTTACGGTAAATTCCATATCCGACACTTTCTTATCCGACGTGTCAAACATGGAACAGCCGCCTGCCGACAGGCACAGACACAGTGCCGCTAAAACGCTCAAAACTCTTCGATACATTCTTCCCATAACCCATGAACCGCCTTTTTTACAAGCTTATGAGTCATGCCGGGTAAATATGCAATAAAAAGGAGTCCAGACAACTTTATCTGAACTCCTCAAACTTTAATATTGAATTAAACCATCGTTGCGATCAACGCATCCAGCGCCTTGCTGACTTCCGATGATTTTGCATCCGCATCCTCCATAGAGGTGCCTTTAATTCCATAATAGAACTTAATCTTCGGCTCTGTACCGGAAGGACGTACACATAACCATGCATCATCTGTCAGATCATAATAAAGTACATTGGAACTTGGCAGGCCCGTCGGTCTCACTTCACTGGTCTGAATGTCCACAATCTCATCCTTCTTATAATCCCTTGCGGACATCACCTTTAAACCGGCGATTTCCTTCGGCGGGTTCGAACGAAGGGTTTCCATAATGGACTGAATTTTTGCCAATCCTTCGATTCCCGATAAGGAAATGGATTTTACATCATCTTTGTAGTAGCCATATTTATCATACATGTCCACCATTGCATCCCACAGCGTCTTACCCTGGGTTTTATAGTAAGCGGCAGCTTCGCAGAGAGCCATCGTTGCAACAATCGCATCTTTATCTCTCGCATGGGTGCCGATCAGACATCCATAGCTTTCCTCGAAACCAAAGAGATAGGTTCCCTTTCCGCTTGTCTCAAACCCAAGAATCTGCTGTCCGATATATTTGAATCCAGTCAAACACTCGATCAAACGGATACCGTAGCCTTTTGCAATAGCATCCGCCATATTCGTTGTTACAATCGTCTTGATCAATGCGCCATCTTCCGGCAGGCTGCCCTTTAAAGCTTTTATCTGGCTGATCGTATATTCGGCAAGCAGGCAGCCAGACATATTGCCTGTCAGATTGTGATATTCACCATTCTTATCCTTCACACGAACACCTAGGCGGTCCGCATCCGGGTCTGTGGCCAAAACCAGGTCCGCATCCACTTCTTTTGCAAGCTTCAGCCCGAGAACGAAAGCTTCGTCAGCTTCCGGATTCGGATAGCTGACCGTCGGAAATTCCCCATCCGGCAGTTCCTGTTCCGGAACAACATAAACATTCTCAAATCCAAGTTCTTTTAAGATTCGGCGTGCCGGGATATTTCCCGTACCATGAAGCGGTGTATAGACAATCTTTAAATCTTTTCCCATCGCCTGAATAGCTTCCGGATGTTTTACCTGCTCTTTCAGACGGCTAATATACTTATCATCAATATCCTTGCCGATAATGGTGCAAAGACCTGCTTTAACAGCTTCATCCTTATCCATCGTTAAAACATCATTATAATCGGTCACGGCCTGAACTTCACCCATGATACCGCTGTCGTGGGGCGGTGTGATCTGCGCGCCGTCTTCCCAGTATACTTTATAACCATTATATTCCGGCGGATTATGGCTTGCCGTAATGTTAATCCCGGCAATACATCCAAGTTCACGTACGGCAAAAGACAATTCCGGCGTCGGTCTTAAAGACTCAAACAAGTAAGCTTTAATTCCATTTGCCGCCAGGCAAAGTGCTGCTTCCGAAGCAAATTCCGGTGACATACGCCGGGAATCAAATGCAATCGCCACACCTTTGGATTCTCCATGCTGTTTCTTTATGTAATTGGCCAGTCCCTGCGTTGTCTTACGCACGGTGTAAATGTTCATACGATTTGTACCGGCACCGATAATGCCTCGAAGACCTGCGGTACCAAATTCCAAATCCTTATAAAAACGTTCTTTAATCTCTTTATCATCTGCCTTAATGCTTAACAGTTCTGCCTTTGTCCCTTCATCAAAATATGGGTTTGCCAGCCAGGACTCATATATCTCCTTGTAGTCCATTGGAATCTCCTCCTTATAATTTGAAACTCTCTGTGTTTCTATTATACCTGATTTCTCACAAAAATGCACTATTTTTTTGAATTCTTTACTTAATTTTTAGGCAAATTGTCCGATTTTTTCACAAAATGCTTCAATTTCTGACAAAAAAGCCTTTCTCTCATTCTTTTCCTGAATAAGTTTATTCAGCTTATCCATGTTCTGAGCAGACATCCAGCTCTTCCTTGAATTCTGATACCGGTTGGCAATCTTCCAAAACTTCTCAGGAAACACCATCATACCATAAAGGCAGCGCACCTGACCGTAGTTTAACGGCATCACCCGATGATAGGTCTTTAGCATTGCCATACCCAGTCCCGGATTCCAACGGTTCTTTTCCAGCATCTTCCGCATGAACACATATAAATCATATACCTGAAGCTCCACATGCATCTGATCAAATCGGACCAATGCCATATCACTGCGTGTGACAAGAATATTGTGCTGCGTGTAATCTCCATGACACAACCGCTGCTGGCCGCGGCTTTTCTCATACATTTCGGTATAACCCGCATCTGAAAAAACTTCCTGAGCTCTGGCCCCGGCCTCATCAAACTCTTGATAAACCTCCATAAATCTCCGGTCAAAGGCATTTTTCTGTTTTTTCCGGTAAATATAGTTCCGAATGGTTTTCAGCTCCCGACGGCGGCGGGCCATCTCATCCAAGAAATTTTCCTGGCAGAACACCTCATAAAACTCTTCATTTCGTGTGATATCATGCATTCCCTTGTGCATACCTGCCATATGTGCTACCGCCTTTAAAATTTCCTCTTTGTCCCGTGTACTGCATTCCCTGCCTTCATACCAGTCTGTCAGGACATAATTCTGTCCTTCATCATCCGGTGTCAGATATGCCCCCTCCTGATTGGCCATAAACTGGTCTATGTAAACATACCCCCGCTCCCTTAAGCATGCCTTGACCATCATTTCCCATTGGAGATGCTTCGGCGATCCATGATAAACGCGGAGCAGCTTTAATCCCTGATCCGTCTCACATAACCAGGCGCCTCTCCCCCGGTACAGGCGTTTTATTTCCAGATGATAACATGCCAACAGTTCTCTGATTTTTTCTTCCAAAAGAAATCCCTCCCAGATATGTTAAAAGACAGTGTCTATTTAACATATGAAGGAGGGTTCCATCATATTCTCAAATACCTTACAGTAAATGAACGCCTTTGCTCTCCAGTGCTGCCGCCACTTCATCCGGCCACACAGAGGCAATGACTTCTCCAATGTGAGCTTTTCTTAAATAGAACATACAGATTCGGGCCTGACCGATGCCGCCGCCGATGGTATATGGTAACTCACCATCCAACAGCGCTTTATGGAACATTAAATCCTTACGCTCCGTACAGCCCCGTACTTCAAGCTGTTGCATTAAAGATACTTCATCCACACGAATACCCATGGATGAAAGCTCGAAAGCCGTATCCAAAAGCGGATAATAAACAAGAATGTCTCCGTTCAATTCCCAGTCATCATAATCCGGCGCCCGTCCATCATGAATTTCTCCCGAACCTAACACACCTCCGATTTTCATTAAAAATACCGCACCTTTCAGACGTACGATTTCCCGCTCTCTCTCCTTTGGTGTCAAATTGGGATACATATCTTCAAGTTCCTGAGTCGTAATAAAAGTAATCTCCGGAGGCAGCATTTCCTCAATATACTCGTACTGTATGGCCATATATTTTTCGGTATTTTTCAGAGCCTTGTAAACCTTACGAACAATCCCTTTCAACGTTTCCTCATTCCGTTCTTCCTTGTCGATAATCCGTTCCCAATCCCATTGGTCCACAAGAATGGAATGGAGATGATCCGTATCCTCATCCCGCCGAATCGCATACATATCCGCATAAAGGCCTTCACCATGCTTAAAGCCGTACCGCTTCAGAGCAAACCGTTTCCATTTTGCCAGAGAATGGACAATCTCCACTTCCCTGTCCTCCTGTTCCCGTACCCCAAAGCTTACTGGTCGTTCCACGCCATTTAATGTATCATTTAAACCACTTTCCGGATATACAAAAAAAGGGGCTGAAACACGGGTCAGGTTCAACTGTCTGGCCAGCTCCTTTTCAAAAAAGTCCTTTACACATTTAATCGCAACTTCTGTTTCACGAATATTCAGAGGCGATTCATAGCCCTCCGGTACCCACGATGGATTCATATTATTCACCATAGCCGCATTCATTCTGCCGGCTATATGCTCCTTTCTTCCATTTTTTACCTTCTTATTATAGTTTATCTAGTGGGAAAGTATCAAGTTTTTTTATAAGAATTGCATAATTGCAATTATTGCAAAAATGCATTGGATTTCTTTTCAATATTTTTCTGAAAATGCCCATTTTAGCTGTCTTTTTTTTAACAAAAAAATTGGCATAAGAATTGCTGTATTATAGAAGTAAATAATTATTAGGAGGTTTAATATCATGAAGGGTTTTACAATTAATGATTTATCTATTGGACAGGAAGCCAGCTTCACAAAAACTATCAGTGAAACAGATGTTTATTTATTTGCCGGCATCACAGGTGATATCAATCCAGCACATTTAAACGAGGAATATGCTAAAAACACATTTTTCAAAGGCAGAATCGCACATGGTATGCTTTCAGCCGGTTTAATCTCTGCTGTACTTGGCGTACATATGCCTGGTCCTGGAACAATCTACTTAAGCCAGACTCTGAACTTCCTGGCTCCAGTTCGCATGGGTGATACAATCACAGCAACAGGTAAAGTTGTTGAAATGATTCCAGAAAAGAATCGGGTTAAAATTGAGACAATCTGTACAAATCAGGATGGCGTCGTTGTTACAAAAGGCGAAGCTATGGTAATGCCACCTAAGTAGAATGGGGCACATATTCAAAGGGTTGCTTGTAAAGCTTTCCCCTCTTAAATGAAGTTTTACTTGCATAAGAGGCATCGTTCGTACCAGACGATGCCTCTTTTTTTAATGCTCAGACAAAACTGCCTTTTTATTTACAAATATCTTCGGGAATATTTTTTAGTTTAGTATTTCTGTAACGCTGAGCTTGCCGCCCTGCATACACAGTTGAAAATTTTTATCCGCTCCGTTTTTCTCCAGACGAATTACATTATAAAACATCCTACGACACTCTTGATCCTCAATCCTAATATTCATTGAAAATTGTATAAAATGTTCATCTTCATCCACAAGTTGTTCCATACAACTTCCGTTGGACAGCTCACCACATTTTCCTCCATCTATATAAACCTCTAAAAGCGCTGTACTTCCAATAAAGAAATTGACCCGCTCCAGTCGAATGGTCCGCATTTTTCTCTCTCCCTTCTACCCATCCCCTAAAAATTTTATATTATTTCGGTCAATTTGTCAAATGGTATTATCTCTATGATAATGTAATATCTTTCTGGTTATTTTATTATAATTAGAAAGGAGGCCACTATGATTGCTGATAAAATAAAAATGCTTAGAAATGCAAATAATATGACCCAATCTGAACTGGCTAGAAAACTGAATATCACCCGAAGCAGTGTGAATGCCTGGGAAATGGGAATCTCTATCCCATCAACAACTTTTATTGTAGAATTAGCCCAGCTTTTTCGGGTCTCTACGGACTATCTGCTGGATCTTCCCACACACAACTCCATCGACATATCCACACTAAATGAAACCGAAATTTCTATTGTTTACAGTCTTATACGTTACTTTCATCAGAGTAGCGGCAATCAAAAATAACCAGACGCAAATGCTTCAAAATAAAAATTTCCAAAACGTTTGTGAAAGGTTGTTGCAAACGCCGAAAGAGTCGAAAAGATATATCTGTAGCTGATGCGTCCAACTTTTCGCATCGGCTGCAGACAATCGATATCTTTTCGACTCTTTCGTTCCGTTTGTTAAACCTGAAACAGTTTTAAATTTTTATTTATTATAGAATATTATTTATCGTAACTGATATTATATTTTGCCATTTTCCTTGAAATCGTAGACTGATTGACTTTAAGAACTTCGGCCGCACTTTTGCCGCTGCCATAGCGCTGGACAACCGATTCAATGATTTGCTTTTCAAAAGCATTCAGGTTCTCTTCCAGACTCATTCGACTGTCAAACTGGCATCCTGTAATTCCCTCACCGCTCTGACCGGACGGAACCATTAACTGACCATCCAGCATCTGGGGCGGTATTTTTTTTATACAGTACACAGATGAAGCGCTGATCAATACAATTCGTTCCACGAAATTTTTAAGTTCCCGAACATTTCCCGGCCAGGAATAGTTTTTCAATATATTCATAACTTCCGGCGAAAAAGTTTTCTCCCGTCCGTATTTTTTACAATATTTATTCAGGAAATAGACAATCAATGGTTCAATATCACTCGGGCGCTCCCGAAGCGGCGGAATGATCGCAGGAATAACATTTAAACGATAATACAGATCCGCCCGGAAGGTCTTCTTCTTGATACACTCGCTTAAATCTTCGTTGGTCGCGGCAATCAGCCGGAAATTGATTCGTTTTGGCCGATCCGAGCCAATGCGCTGTACCATTTTTGTCTCTATCGTCCTCAGGATTTTTCCCTGGAGTGCCAATGGCAAAGAATTAATTTCATCCAAAAATAATGTGGACTCATTCGCTGTCTCGATAAGACCTTTTTTGCCGCTGCCCAAAGCGCCGGTAAATGCCCCCTTTTCATAGCCAAACAGTTCCGATTCCAACAGGGTCTCCGGAAAGGCAGCACAGTTAATGCGCACCATCTCTTTGTCCCTGCGTTCGCTCATTTCATGAATATACTCCGCAAGGACTTCTTTTCCCGTACCCGATTCACCCTGAATCAAAATATTGGCATCCGTAGAAGCAACATTATTCATAACCCGGATCAAATCTGACATCTGAGGGCTGTTATATACCAACAGCTTATTATCCGACGGCTGCTTATTTTCAATTTCCTTCACCGCCTGATACTTATTCAAAGCATCATAATAATAGCCGATTAGTTCTTCCATATCTCTCATAACACCGATAATGTAGCGAATATCTCCTTTATCATTAAAAATCGGCATCTGAGATACCATCTGCATCTGTTCTTTGCCGTGGCTGTTAAAAATTCTCTGGCACATGACGACTTCTTTTTTCTGTTCATACACATTACGGGAGATTACATAATCAATCAAGCCATCGTCATACATATCGAAAACATTGTACTGAAGCAGCCGATCTCTGGGAAGGTCAAATTTCTTAATCATAGCATAATTGACATAAATCATATTTCCTTTATCATCCAGAACATAGACGGCATCCGGCATATTGTCAAAAACATCCTCATAAAATTCGTATTTTTCTTCGATGGTTGTTACCTTTTCCATAAAAGCTCCCCTTGTCTCTACTTCCTGTTCCCCATTTTTAGGCAGTCTGCATAGTTCCAGACAAGCACGATACACTCCTTTTTATAAAAAAGGAGTGTATCATAATCATAACTTATTTTAATCAACAACAAATTAGCAAATGCCAAACATAGCAAAAATAATACAAATGATTACTGCAATCGTTGGAATTACACAACAGTTCATACCGATATCGATATAAGAATCTTTATGTGTCAGACCACAAACACTCAACAGAGTGATAACAGCACCGTTGTGTGGCAGTGTATCAAGGCCACCGGATGCAACAGATGCAACTCTGTGCAGAGCCTCTGGGCTTAATTTTGGATCATTGGCTGCCAATTCCATATATTTCGGGCCTAATGCTTCAAGAGCAATACCCATACCACCGGAAGCGGAACCTGTAGCACCTGCAAGTACAGATACAGCAATTGCTTCAGAAATCAGAGGAGTTCCAGGAACACCAAGAAGCATTGTTGTCAATGTTGCGAAACCAGGAACGGCTTTAACAACACCGCCGAAACCGTTGGCAGCAGCTGTGTTACCGATAGACATAAGACCACCGGCCGCACCATCATTGATAGCCTTCGGGAAATCTTTTGCAGCTTTAAGGTTCAATACGATTGCAAGTACAACAGCCAGTAACAGAGAACCTACTAATGGGAATTTCAGTGCGTTCAACGTTACAGGAACAGAAACCAGAGGAATCAAAGAAACAATTGGATTTGGCAGAGAACCATCATCTGAAATAGTTTCAACGTTCGATGGTTCAACAAAGTGTAAACCTTCTTTTTTAAGTTTGTTTTCTCTGCTCTTCATCCACAGAACACCAAGCACTAACATAACTAATGCCGCAATAATACCCATGACCGGAGCAGCCATAGCCGTTGTATCATAGTATTTTGTTGGAATAATGTTCTGGATCTGAGGTGTACCAGGGATAGCTGTCATTGTAAATGTAAAAGCTCCCAGGGAAATAGCTCCAGGAATCAATTTGTTCGGAATATCCGCCTCTCTGTAAAGAGCAACTGCCAGTGGGTAGATAGCAAATACTACTACGAACAAAGAGATACCGCCGTATGTAAGAACGGCACAAGCGATAACTGTTGCTAACATAGCCTGTTTAGCGCCGATCAGTTTTGTAAGCCAAAGACCTACAGATTTAGCAGCACCGGAAATCTCCATAACCTTACCGAAAATAGCACCAAGCATGAAAGCCGGGAACCAAGTCTGTAAGAAAGTAGCCATAGCTGCCATATAGTTATCTGTCCACATTGATAACACATTAATTGTAGGATCTTCAAACATACTGAGGAGCGCTACAACTGCTGCACAAACCGGTGCAACCCAAAGAATGGACTGGCCTTTAAATGCTAAGAAAATAAGCAGGGCCAAGCCTAATACAATACCAAATAAACTCATATTATTTTTCCTCCCTCGTTAAGTTACAACTATTTTGCCTTAGCCATAATCTCATCTTTGATACCCATAGGAGCATCAACGAAGATTCTAAGGTCCATAGTTTTCAGGTTCTCAGCAACCAGAGGTTTGAAATCCATCTGATCAAGAACCTGAGTCTGAAGATCGATACCTGGAGCGATTTCAGTAACAGTCAGACCATCCTCCAACAGTTCAATAACTGCACGTTCTGTAACGAACATTACATGCATTTTATTTCTGCGTGCATAATCACCAGAGAATGTAACCTGTTCAACAGAAGAAACGAATTTCTTCTTTTTACCTTCCTGAACAATTACCAGTTTACCATCTTCAACTGCTGTTTTCAGTCCGCCGGCTGTAAATGTTCCGCAGAAAATACAATTCTGTGTATTCTGGGAAATGTTAATGAAGCCGCCGCAGCCTGCAACATTTGTTCCAAATTTACTTACGTTAACGTTACCCTTAGGGTCACACTCTGCAAGACCAAGATATGTAACATCCAGTCCGCCGCCATCGTAGAAGTCAAACTGGCTGACTTCCGGCAGTTCACCCCAGCCGTTAACTCCTGCACCAAAGGAGCCGCCGCCGCTTGGAACACCGCCGATCATACCGGACTCGGTCGTCAATGTCAACTGATCTGCAAATCCCTCTTCACCTGCTACTGTAGCAACTTTTTCAGGAATACCAACACCTAAGTTAACAACTGCATTTGGAACAAGTTCCATCGCACATCTTCTACCAATAAATTTCTTGGTACCAAATGGTTCTGGAGCAACAGCGTCCGTAGGAACTTTGTAAGCACCGGATAATGTCGGATTTACAAAGAAATCGGCACACTGTCTGTGAGTTTCTTCCGGATCATCCGGAACAACGATCGCGTCTACAAAAATACCAGGAACTGCTACCTGTCTCGATGGAATCGTATCTGCCTGAACAATGTGTTTTGCCTGAACGATAACTTTACCGCCACATCCTTTAGCAGCCATAGCCGCAGATAAAATATCCAAAGGAAGAATTTCATCTTCAATTGTACAGTTACCATTTGTATCCGCTGTAGTTACACGGATTAATGCAATATTTGCCTTTGGCAGCTTGTAATAAAGCTGGTCTTCGCCTTCAACCTGGATAACTTTGATGATATCTTCGGTTGTACGGCTGTTTAACTTGCCGCCTTCCAAACGAGGGTCTACGAAAGTTTCAAGACCTACATTAGTGATATAGCCTTTACGTCCCTGTCCCATTGCACGGTACATCTCAATAATAACACCCTGAGGCAGGTTGTATGCCTCTACTTTGTTATTAATGATCATATCGATTACCTTTGGAGAGAAACCAAAGTGTCCACCAATCCAACGTTTGATTAATCCTTCTTTTGCCCAGCGTTCCTGCTGGCCGCCTTTTTTGTTACCCTGACCGGCAGCATACATGATCGTCAGGTTGTTTGGAGATCCCGTCGCATCAAAAGAATCTGCAACAGCCTTCATAATGGCATCTGGAGTACCTGCTGTAAGGAAACCACTGGTAATAACCAGATCATTTGGCTGAATCATAGCAACGGCCTGATCCATCGTAACTACTTTACTCATATCAAAAACCTCCCATGCAACTATATATAAGCAATATAATTAGTGACCGGAAAACGCACCACTGAATTCCGGCTATTTATCTTCAACCCCGTTCGGGAGTCCCTAATCTCCCAAACGAGGTCTCAGCCGATATATAATACTATACTATTTCTCTAATTTTTTCAATGCTTCTGTTAATTTAGGAATAATTGCTGTGCAATCGCCAACAATACCTACATCAGCAACTTCAAAAATTGGAGCTGTGTTGTTCTTATTGATTGCAATAATAAGATCAGAATCTTCCATACCTGCTGCATGCTGGATAGCACCAGAGATACCTGCTGCAATGTAAAGATTTGGACGAACTGTTTTACCGGTCTGGCCAACCTGACGGTCTCTGTCAATCCATCCTGCATCAACACATGCTCTGGAAGAAGCGATTTCGCCGCCGAGTTCGTCAGCAAGCTCTTTCAGCATACCAAAGCCTTCCGGACCGCCGATACCACGTCCGCCGGAAACAAGTATCTTAGCTTCTGTAATATCCACAGTCTTCTTTGTATCTTTAACAACTTCACGAATCTTGATATTCATATCAGCTTCGCTGACACCAGCATCAAAGACTTCTACTGTACCGGTCTTAGAGGCATCTTCTTCCAGAGCCTTCATAACACCTGGTCTTACAGTAGCCATCTGAGGACGGAAGTTCGGGCAAACGATCGTTGCCATAATATTGCCGCCGAAAGCCGGACGAGTCATCCAAAGACCTTTTGTCTCTTCATCAATTTCAAGTTTCGTACAGTCAGCTGTCAGACCTGTATGTACTCTTGCAGATACACGAGGAGCAAGGTCACGGCCGATGGCTGTTGCACCATAGATAACAATTTCAGGTTCTTTTGCTTTAATGATTGCATTCATTGCTTTAGCATATGGTTCTGTAGAATATTCTCCAAGAACCGGAGCATCTACAGCGATAACCTGATCTGCACCAAATTTAAATAATTCAGCAGCGGCAGCCTGGATACCATCGCCTAAAACAACAGCAACAACTTCCTGGCCTAAAGCATCTGCCAGTTCTCTAGCTTTACCAATCAGTTCATAAGCAACCTTCTGGATAACTCCATCTCTCTGCTCTGCGAAAACATATACATTCTTACTCATTGTTTCACCTGCTCCCTAATTAAATGATGTATTTTTCTTTCAACTTGTTAACGATAATTTCAACAGCTTCGTCAGCGGAAACTTCCTGATAAAGTGTTCCGGCTGGTTTAACAGGTTTAGTGAAGGACTTCTTAACCTGTGTCGGAGAACCTTTTAAGCCTAAGTTAGAATCATCTACACAGCCCTGAAGGTCATCATAGCCCCATACTTTGACTTCTTTTTCTCTGTATGCGTCGAAAATACCGCCAACGCTCATATAACGAGGTTCGATCTCTTCGCCGAGAGTTGTGATTAACAATGGTGTTTTAGCTTCGATAATGTGATAGCGATCTTCAAAGTTTCTGCGAATAACTACAGTGTCATCGTCTTCAACTTCAACACTTGCTGCATAACTTACATGCGGGATTCCAAGATGTTCAGCAATCTGAGGACCAACCTGTGCGGTATCACCGTCGATAGCCTGACGTCCTGCTACGATCAGATCATAATCAAGTTTTTTGATTGCACCTGCGATCGTGGAAGATGTTGCCCACGTATCAGCGCCGCCGAATTTTCTGTCAGATACAAGTACTGCTTCATCAGCACCCATAGCTAATGCTTCTCTTAAAGCAACGTCTGCCTGTGGAGGTCCCATGGAAACAACTGTAACTGCTGCGCCTGTTTTTTCTTTAATCTGTAATGCAACTTCAAGAGCTGCTTTGTCATCAGGGTTGATAATACTTGGAACGCCATCTCTGATAAGTGTTCCAGTAACCGGATCAAGCTTAACTTCTGTTGTATCCGGAACCTGTTTGATACATACTACGATATTTTTCATGTCCTGATTCTCCTCTCCAAAATACTAGTGTAACATTGCACCAGAGATAACCATTCTCTGAACTTCAGATGTTCCTTCATAAATTTCAGTGATCTTAGCATCTCTCATCATACGTTCAACCGGGTAGTCTCTCGTATAACCATAACCGCCGAATAACTGAACAGCTTTTGTTGTTACAGCCATAGCTGTTTCTGCTGCAAATAATTTTGCGGTAGCTGCATCAACAGTGTATGGAAGTTTAGCGCCTTTTCTCCAAGCTGCTTTATATACAAGATATTTAGCGGCTTCAGTTTTTGCAAACATGTCTGCCAACTGGAACTGAGTATTCTGGAACTGAGAAATCTTTCTTCCGAACTGTTTTCTTTCTTTCGTATACTTCACAGCTTCATCAATTGCACCTTCTGCAAGGCCTAAAGCCTGTGCTGCGATACCAATACGTCCACCGTCCAAAGTCTTCATAGCCAGAGCAAAGCCTTTTCCTTCTTTACCGAGCATATTTTCCTTCGGAACGATACAGTTTTCAAAAATCAGTTCACATGTGGATGAACCGCGGATACCCATCTTTTTCTCGTGAGGGCCTACGGAGAATCCAGGGAAATCTCTTTCCACGATAAATGCGGAAATACCTTTTGTTCCTTTAGATTTATCAGTCATAGCCATAACGATGAAGATATCTGCTGCTTCAGCGTTCGTGATGAAAATCTTGGAACCATTTAATACATAGTGGTCACCTTCCAGAACAGCTTTTGTCTGCTGCATGGAAGCATCTGTACCAGCACCTGGTTCTGTAAGACCGAATGCACCAATCTTTTCGCCCTTTGCCAGAGGTACCAGGTATTTCTGTTTCTGTTCTTCTGTTCCGTTCTCAAGAATCGGAGTTGCACATAAAGATGTGTGTGCGGACATAATAACGGATGTAGTACCGCAAACCTTAGCCATCTCTTCAACAGCCATGATATATGTAAGGACATCTGCACCCTGTCCGCCATACTCCTTCGGAATCGGAATACCCATCATGCCGTATTTAGCCATTTTTTTTACGGTCTCCCATGGAAATCTTTCTTCCTCGTCCAGCTCCTGAGCTAACGGTTTTACTTCTTTTTCGGCAAAACTTCTGTACAACTGCTGTGCCAGAAGATGCTCTTTCGATAAACCAAACTCCATAAAAATATCCTCCTTAAACTTATAATTTTTTTCAATAGATTAATCCGCAATTTTCGTGCCAACTTTTATTTTTGAAAAAGTCCCCTAAATCCAAGGTTTTTTGTTGTTTTTTTCACAAACGCATTATGCAATTTTGCATTTCAATGCATTTCCGCATAATGCATTTTCGAAATATTTCGCATGCAAATTAAACTTTTTTAAGCAAATACACCATATTTTCTCTGTTAATATAACATATTTAAGAGAATTTGACTACTATTTACGGCTGTTTTTCAAAAACTTCACACTCATTTTATTCAAATTTTGCTATTATCTTAACAAGAATCAATTGCGTTTTTTTGACAAAAAAAATAATTCAAAAAAAAGAAAAGTGGTTCGGGAAAAATTGTTCCCAGAACCACCCTGTGTACGCTCTGACTGATTTATATTTTTTATTTTTTATCATCATCGATTTTTGAAATTTTTACCGGGTACTTACGCATGTATTTACGCAGCGCCTGGGAATTGATCATATAACCCTGGATCTCAAAAAGTTTTTTACCTGAACGATTATAAAATCGCATCTCTTCACATCTTGGAGATTGAACAATATCAATTCTGCCCACCGCCTTTGCCTGATAAATTTCTGCTTTGCCCTTTAATGGCTGATAGGTGAGGGTGTCTCCTTCCACCGTCAGGCTCCGCTTGAAATAAACATAACAGGTAATAACTGAAACGATCACACAGATGACTGCCAGTACATAAGCTGTAACGACCTGTCCTTCCGTCTTATTTGTAGATGCCAGCCACACAAAAACCGCAGCTGCTGCTACACCAAAAAGCGCAATGACCAGCCAGAAGCCGCTCTCCGTCACTTTAAAGCTGTCCTCTTTTACTGCTGTTGTTTTCCCGGTTCCTTTCATCATATTGATCACCACGATCGCCATAAGCACAGCCAATAACGGAATGGCTGCCGACTGCACGACGGTCAGAACCTGATTCATTACATCCATATTCCATCCTCCTTTGTTTATAAGCTCCAAATCGGAATATGGAATCTCCGGTTGAAACTTTAATTCAGTACATCCGCCATAAGTTCTTCCGGCGTAATGTCATTTTTAAGCAGTCCTTCTTCCTTCAGCCAGTCAATATTCTCCTGCCATACAGAAGCTTCCTGAGCCCCGAATCCGCCTTCTGAAGAAGTCAATACCGGCATAAGTACTTCCATGCTCCGCATTTCCACATCTTTATCCAATGGAAAATTCTCCGCGTTCTGGTTCGCCAGTAAAATGTCCAGAGCAGCTTCAGGATCTGCTTTCATATCTTCAAAGCCTCTGGCTGAAGCTCTCATGAAAGCAGCCAGAGTATCCGCGTCGTTGTTAATCATATCATCACTTGTGACAAAAATCAACTCATAGCTTTTCGGAACACCATATTCCTGTGGATAGAAATAACTGACTTCAAAACCTTCTTTTTCCATCTGCGGAACTTCATGATTGACCATACATCCAATAGTTGCATCCACCTGTCCGGTTGTCATGGAAGACATCAGATCAAAGCCCACATCCACCAATGTCACCGAATCTGTCGGAACTCCTGCCGTCTCCATCATGGTACGGATCATCGCTTCACTCAACTCTGTACCCGAATATCCGATAGTCTTTCCGGCTAAATCCTCCGGTCCGTTAATATTCTTCTCTTTCAACGACAGAATAATATTCAGATCAGACTGGGTCAATGCACCAATGCATCGAATCGGCACATTCTGGTTCGCACGGGCCATAATGACATCCGGCAGATAATAAATACCCACCTCTGCTTTTCCAGCCGCTGTCAGAGACATGGCATCATTCGTATTTGAAGGAAATTGAACATTTACTTTAATGCCTTCTTCCGCATAATAGCCTTTTTCAATGGCATCATAGATAAATGCATGCACAGCGTTTGGATACCAGTCCAAAACAACATTTACTTCTTTTAATTGGCTGTTTGCTTCTTCAGCAGCCGCCCCGGCTGTCTCCATGCTTTCTGTTCCATCTGCCGTTTTTTTAGTTTCTTTTGTACCATTCTGTCCGCAGGCTGTCATGCTTAAAAGCATTGCTCCGCACAGAATAATCACAAGTATTTTTTTCATAATTCCTTCCTCCATTTAATTAATATATTTTCAAACAGGCTGATAATGCCTACCAAAATCATCGCCACAGCAGACAGTAATATAATTGGCGCAAAAACACCGGCACCGTCTAATTGGGTCATCATTCTTCGGCTGAAATATCCCAATCCACTCTGGGCTCCGAGCCATTCACCAATGGCCGCACCGATAACGCTCAGCGGAATAGCCATCTTTATCGCCGAAAAGAAATGAGGCAGCGCTGTCGGCAATTTTAATTTTATAAATATGTCTTTTGGGGTTGCACCATAACTGATGAGCAATTCTTCCATCTCTCTTTTTACCGATTTGAATCCATCAAAGACGGTAATTGTAATCGGAAAAAATGTCATGAGAATGGTCACCACGATCTTGCTCCAGATGCCATATCCAAACCAGACCACAAATAACGGCGCAATCGCTGTTGTCGGAATCGTCTGGGAGGCAATAACAATTGGATAAAGGGCTTGTTCCACCACCGGGCTTGCATCCATTAATATTGCCAGACCAATGCCCAGAACAATCGAAATTACCAGTCCAATCCCTGTCACCTTCATCGTCGCCGGAAGATGGATGGCAAAAAGTGGTTCTCGCAGTTCCCACAGTTTTCTCAAAATTCCTATAGGTGTCGGCAAAATGTATGCTGCATCCATGCGCCCCGCACCTAACTGCCAGAGCAGAAGAAGCGCCGCGAGAAAAAGTATCGAAGGCAAATATCGTTTCATATTACATCACCTGCTTTCGAAGCTGCATCGTCAGCTTAGCTTTCAGCGTTTCCATCTCGGGCCGCCGCAGAAAATCCCGTTTTCTCGGATAGTTCTCCGGAACCTCAACAATTTCCAGATGAGTGATTGGTGTTTCTGTAATGATATATATTTTTTTGGATAAAAAAATCGCTTCTTCCACATCATGGGTGATAAACAAAATTGTTTTATGAAAATGTTCCCATTGATTCAAAAGCCACTCCTGCATATCCATACGGGTCAAGGCATCCAACGCACTGAAAGGCTCGTCCAGAAGCATTAAATCCGCATCTGTTAAAAGTGTCCGTGCAAAGGATATGCGCTGCCGCATACCTCCCGATAAATCTTTTGGATACTTATTCCGATAATCCTCCAGTCCGACTTCTTTCAGTACTTCGCCGATGCGGCGCCGCTGCTCCTCTTTATCTATCTTTTGAATTTCCATAGGAAGGCAGAGATTCTTTTCAATGGTCCTCCACGGGAACAACAAGTCCTTTTGAGGCATATATCCGGCATAACTCCGAATTTTATGAATCTCTTGTCCATCCACAAAAATCTCTCCACTGTCCGGTTCCAGCAAACGGTTGATCAGTCGAAAAATCGTACTTTTACCGCAGCCGCTGGCTCCGATCAAAGACACAAACTCTCCCTGCTCTACCTGAAAGGACAAATCCGTCATCATCGCTTCTTTATCTTCCGGATAACGAAAAGTTACATCTTTAAATGTCAACATTATTTACATCTCCATATTCCATGCCATATCCCAGAACATTCCCTCATAACGGCTGCAGTTCACAAATACTTCTTTCAGTTCTTCTACACGCCGGCGGCTGATGCCATCACCGAGTGTATTGACAAGATAAAGTATCTCATCATTCATATCGTTGTATTCTTTGGATGTATAGCCTTTCACCCATTCCCCGTAAAATGGATGGTTCACTGCTTCCGGATATTTTTCCGCCAATTTATGACCAATTTCCGCATAACTCCATGCGCAGGACAGAATGGCCACAAGGATATCCAGTTCATTCCCCCGGAATCCCACTTCCAGCATATAACTTGTATAGGAAGCGTTTGCAAGGCTTTTGGATGCCCGTGCCACTTCTTCATCCGTAATTCCCAGACGTTCCATATAGCCGGAATGAATGTCCATCTCTCCACCCAGCGTATCTTCTACAAAATATGAAAAACGGCGAATCATGGACGGCTCCGTGGATTTTACGACCCCAAGAGCAAACACTTTTGCATAATCATATAAATACAGATAATCCTGAAGCATATAAAACCGGAATTTTTCAATCGGCAGGCTGCCGTCTCCGATACCTCTCACAAAGGGATGTTCATGATACCCTTTCCAAATATCTTTTACGCTTTCATATAACTCATCTGTTAATGTCATTTTTCCTTACCTCCGTTTTCTATAAACAAAAAAGAACCTTCCAACGGAAAGCTCTCTTAATTCTGTTCTCTGCTTCCCTACGTCGGTATTACCCGCATCAAGTTCAAAGGGTCAAGTCGATGACTTTCTCAGCTTTCGCTCCCCTAGCATGATTATTTATTTCATTATTCGATTTCTTTTTCATTATAGCACGAATCTTCTGTTTGTAAAGTTCTATTTTTAATTCCTGCCGTTCTCGAAATAATGTAACGCGGACGGCCTTTGACCTCTTCATAAATCTTCGAAATATAATAACCGATAATCCCGAGGCTCATCATAACAAGGCTTCCAATAATGAGAAGAAGCAAAATGACCGTTGTGAAGCCTTCCAATGCATGACCGCCAAAATATCTTACCAGTGATTCTACAGCCATGATCACGGCAAAAATAAACATGAACACGCCGGCCACTGTGACCATTTGCAATGGAACCGAAGAAAAAGCCGCAATATTCGTAACCGCATATTTTACAAGGGACCATGTAGACCATTTGGATTCCCCGGCCTCTCTCGGTTGAACATCAAATTTTACCGTTGTCGTTTTAAAACCAATCCAGGATGACAATGCCCTGAAAAAAGCATTGCGCTCCGGCATATCCAACAAAGCCGCCACCGCCCGTTTATCCAACAGTTTGAAATCTGAGGCTCTGGACATATCGATTCCGGTTGCTTTTGTCATAATTTTATAAAAAAGTCCGGCACTTGCCTTATGTCCCAGGCTTTCCCTTCCTCTCGAATGTTTTACGCCTTCAACAACCTCATAGCCTTCTTCCCACCGGCGGTACATTTCAATGACTGTTTCCGGCGGATGCTGCAGATCGCAATCCATAACCACGGAACATTCTCCCCCTGCTTCAGCCAACCCCGCAAAGATTGCGGCTTCCTTTCCAAAATTTCTGGAAAAATGAATTCCCCGGATGAATGTATATCTTTTGGCCATTTCCTCAATTTTAGACCAGGTCCGATCTTTAGACCCATCATCTACAAAAATCAATTCGAACTTTATCTTTTCATCCTTCAACAATTGTCCCAATCGTTCTCCGGCCCGTTCCACCATCATTTCTTCATTATATGCCGGTAAAATTACTGATAATAATGCCATGCCCACCCCTTCTTTCTCAAGTCTTTCTAACAAAATGTCCGGAACGGCCACCATCCTTTTCCAGCAAACATATACTTTCAATACACATTGCCCTGTCAATTCCTTTGCACATATCATAAATCGTCAGTGCCGCAGCGCTGACCCCATTCAGAGCTTCCATCTCCACACCGGTCTTTCCCGTCGTCTTCACCGTCATCCGGATTTCTATACCATCCTCTACGATTTTAAAATCCGCATCGGCTCCGGTCAAAAAAATCGGATGGCACATCGGTATGGTTTCAAAGGTCCGTTTTGCCGCCATGATTGCCGACACCTGAGCCACCCCCAGTACATCCCCTTTTTTTATCTCCTGATTTTGAATCCTCATCAGAGTCTCTTTTTTCATGCAAATCTTTCCAAACCCCACGGCGATCCTCTTGGTATCGTCTTTTTCAGAGACGTCCACCATCCGAGCCCGCCCCTGTTCATTTATATGTGTTAACTCCATAATCTACTCTCCAGACAATTTTTTTAAATGTTGCATTTCCTGTAAAATCTATTATAATCCATTAGACAGAACATGTAAAAGGAGTTTTTTATGAATTTATTTATAGGTCCGGCTGTCAACGGCATTGGCGTCATTTTAAAAAGGCCCTAACGGAAAATCCATCAGGGCCTTTTATTCATCCAATTTTTTTACAATTAAGCCTGCATTTTCTTAACTTCTTCGATCATGATCTTCAAAGCATCAACACAGTTTCCAACGATCGCAATGTTGGAAATTTCGAAAATCGGAGCATCCTCGTCTTTATTGATAGCTACGATATAATCGGAACCTGTGATACCGGAAACATGCTGTGCAGCGCCGGAAATACCACATGCAATGTATAACTTAGGAGCAACAATCTTACCAGACTGTCCAACCTGATGTGCACGGGAAACCCATCCTTCTTCGATAACCGGACGTGTAGCGCCTACAACACCGCCAAGAAGACTTGCAAGTTCTTTAACTAATTCATAGTTTTCAGCGCTTCCAACACCTCTACCACCGGCAACAATGATTTCAGCTTCTTCAAGGTTAACGCTTTCAGAAATTTCCTGAACGCTGTTTACGATCTTTGCTCTGAGGTCAGCAATTTCTACTGTCTCAGCTGTGATCGTACCTTCTTTTGCTGTGTCTGGTTCTTCAGCTTTCTTGAATACACCACCACGGATGATTGCTACAACTGTACCTTCTACAGTAACATCAGAGTAGATTGTTCCGCCGTAAAGAGGAGCTGTAAGGACGATCTTTCCGTCAGCTTCTTTCATTCCGATAACATCTGTTACACAACCAGCTTTTAATTTAGCAGCAACTCTTGCACCTAAATCTTTACCGTTTGGTGTAGCACCAACAAATAACATTTCCGGAGCGTATTTTTTAACTAATTCAACAACAATTGCAGCATATGCTTCTGTATTGTATTCAGCAGCATCTACTGTGATTGCGTCATCTGCACCATACGCAATTGCTGTAGCTGCAGCATCTGCAGCACCAATAACAACAGCAGTAACTTTTTCAGCAACTTCTTTAGCAGCTGTAAGCATTTCAAGGCCTACATTGACTGGCTTGCCTTCTGCTGTTTCAACATATACCATTACATTTTTGCAACCCATGACATTTCCTCCTTATAATACTTTAGCGTCTCTCATCATTCCAAGAGCCATAGCCATGGACTCTTCGAGTGTTTCTTCGTTAATCTTAACACCAGCAGCTTTCTTTGGAGGTTCTGCATTTGCAACAACCGTAACAGCAGGTGCAACAACGTCGCCAATTTCTAATTCACCAATCGGAATCTTTCTGGCAGCCATTTTGCTCTTAATAGTAGGATATCTTGGTTCGTATTCTGGTTTTGTTACTGTTACTACACAAGGCATAGCAACTTCAATAACATTATATCCTTCTTCTGTTTCCTGTTTTGCGCTAACGCCTGCATCGATTTTTTCAATATCAACCAGGTTTGTAACTACAGGTACATCTAAGTCTTCTGCTAACATTGTACCAACCTGTCCGGATGCACAGTCAGTAGATTCTTTACCACAGAAAATAATGTCAAATTTAACGCCTTCAGCTTCTTCAATCTTAGCTACGGCTTTAGCCAGAGCATCTGCTGTGCTGATTGTATCTGTAGCGTCAGCTTTAACAACATAACCTTTGCTTGCACCAACTGCAAGACATGTTTTGATTGCATCTTTAGCTTTATCCGGTCCAACAGAAACAACAGTGATCGTACTGTCACCAACAGCTTCTTTAAGACGTGTAGCCATTTCGAGAGCATATGTATCAAATGCGTTTACGATAGGCGTAGCAATGTCAAGATCAGGTGCGTTAGTTGCTGGATTCATTTTGATATTCACAGAATCGTCTGGCACCTGTTTAATACAAACTAATATTTCCATTTTGTTGTACGCTCCTTCTTTTCCTAATAACACAACTGGTGTGTAGATTTTCTGCACACCAGTCGCATGTAAACTTTTAATTATTCCGCAACGAATTAAATCTCACAGGGAAATCCAGGATCAGATTATGTTAAACTTATTTGTTTCCCATCCATCCGGAGATTACCATACGCTGAACTTCACTTGTTCCTTCGTAGATTTCTGTGATCTTAGCATCACGCATATGACGTTCGAACGGATAATCACGAGAATATCCATATCCACCAGCAAGCTGTACGCAACGACGTGTTACATCAGATGCTGTTTCAGCACATACTAATTTAGCCATAGCTGCTAAGTGGCTGTATGGTTCGCCATCCTGTTTAGCCTGAGCTGCACGGTAGAGAAGCAGACGAGCTGCATCTACTTTAGCCTGCATATCAGCTAACTGGAACTGTGTATTCTGGAATTTCCAGATTGGTTTTCCAAACTGTACACGTTCTTTAACATATGCTAATGCATCATTGATAGCGCCCTGAGCAATACCTACAGCCTGAGCTGCAACGCCAACACGGCCGCCGTCAAGTGTTGTCATAGCAATCTTGAAGCCTTTTCCAAGTTCACCTAACAGGTTTTCCTTTGGAATCTTGCAATCGTTGAAGATTAATTCACTTGTGGAAGAACCGCGGATACCCATTTTCTTTTCATGTCCGCTAACTTCGAATCCAGGTGTTCCTTTTTCAACGATGAATGCGGAGATACCTTTTGTTCCTTTTTCTTTGTCTGTCATAGCAAAGAATACAAAGATATCTGCATACTGTGCATTTGTGATGAAGATTTTGGAACCATTGATTAACCAGTGGTCACCTTTGTCAACAGCTACAGTCTTCTGCATAGCAGCATCTGTTCCTGCACTTGGCTCTGTAAGAGCGAATGCACCTAATTTTTCACCGGAGCAAAGTGGTGCAAGGAATTTCTGTTTCTGCTCTTCTGTACCATACTGGAAAATCGGCCATGCACAGAGAGATTCGGAAGCCATCATCATAATAGATGTTGTTGCACAGTACTCAGCTAATTTTTCAGCTACACCAATGTATGTAAGGTAGCTCATGCCAGCACCGCCGTACTCTTCTGGGAAATAAACACCCATCATACCCATTTCAGCTAATCCTTCGCGAGCCTCAATTGGGAATCTTTCCTCTTCATCGATTTCCTGTGCTCTAGGACCAACTTCTTTAATCGCATAATCCTCTACCATTGAGATGATTTCCTGTTCTTCTTCACTGAAATGAAATTTCATTTCTAAAGCCCTCCTTATAAAATATAAATAAAAAGTAATGTTGAATGATTTATAAATATTACTTTATAAATTACAGTTTGTAACAAACTTTACCTGGGTTAAGAATCATCTTAGGGTCAAATACTTTCTTAATTCCAAGCATAAGTTGCATATTTGTTTCGCCTTCGGCTTCTGCGAGATATTTCAATTTACCGGAACCGATCGCATGTTCACCGGATACAAGACCGCCAACACGTGTAGCTTCCGGATAAATATCATCAAAGAATGCGTCTGCTTTAGCCTTGAAATCTTCAACGCTGATCTGGTCATCACCGATAACATAAATGTGAAGATTACCATCACCGGCATGTCCAAAGCTTTCTACCTGAAGACCCATCTTTTGGCCAACAGCGTATACATATTCAACATATGGTGCAATCTTATCCAACGGAACAACAACGTCACATTCATCAAGAAGTTCCAGACCGTCTTTCCAGTTTGTTTCAGCTTTGATAGCTTCCAGGAAGGAGCTTCTTGCTGCCCAAACGTCTTTGATCTTAGGTGGTGTATCTGCAACGATAACGTCGATAGCGCCGTTTTCAAGAGCGATCTCAGAAGCCTGTTCCATGATCTCTTCCAGCTCATCCATGTCACGTCCATCAAATGTTACAAGCAGGTAAGCACCAGCTTCTACGCCATCAATGTTCTTTGGATATACAGCTTTACCAACATATTTTTCAGATTTTTCAACGATTGCTCTTTCCATGAATTCCAGAGCCTGTGGATCAAGATTGTTTTTCTTGAATAACGGAACTGTGGAAATACAGGAATCCAGATCTTCGAAAGGCATTACCAGGCTGATAACTTCCTTCGGAGCCGGAATAACTTTTAATGTTAACTCTGTGATGATACCAAGAGTACCTTCGGAACCGATCATCAGGTTTACAAGAGAATAACCGGAAGATGTTTTAGAAACTGTGCTTCCGAAATGAGCAATATCACCATTTGAAAGAACAACGGTCATAGCGCGTACATAATCTCTTGTGGCGCCATACTTACAAGCTCTCATACCACCGGCATTTGTAGCAACGTTACCACCAACAGCGGCAAATTTTTCACCTGGATCCGGTGGATACATAAGTCCACGGCTTACACAGTCTTCTGCAAGGTCATTTAATAAAACACCCGGCTGGATTTTAACAACAAAGTTGTTTAAATCATATTCAAGGATTTTGTTCATCTTTGTTGTACCGATCACAACGCCTCCGGCAATCGGAACAGCAGCTCCAACAAGGCCAGTACCAGCACCTCTGGCTGTTACTGGAATAGTGTTTTCGTAACAAATCTTAACAACGGCTGCAACTTCTTCTGTTGTCATAGCGTCAACAACAGCTTCCGGCATAGCTTTACCGTAGATAGACATCTCGTCATGTGTGAAATCATCATTGATCTCTTCACCTACGTAAACCCGTCCTGGTGCAATCTCTTTAAATTTCTCCACGATTTCTGGAGTCACTTTGCCATATGCACTCACTTTATCATTCCTCCTTAAACCTTTAATAAAGAACCCTTTGCTCTATATATTTTGTATTGCACACTATGTACACAATAACCATTAAAAATACACATAAAGGGGCCATACTGGTCCTACCATTTATATGACCATCATAAAATACACAGGCGTATTTGTCAAGTCATTTTTACCGTTTTCCTTTGTATTTTCCGTGTATTTTTTATAAGCATTGCACAGTTCTGATTTCGCCCTGCTTAAATTTTGTAGTTTTTTCGCACAAAGAGTTTGTCTTTTTTTTGTCAATATTTGCTCAACTATCCAGATAATTATAAATGTAAACAAAATGTCGGTTCAACGCCTCCTGTCCAAGCTGGACATTCTTATCCTTTACAGCTTTAATCAGGTCTCTGTGAGTCTGCATTAAACCTTCCCTGTTCTTCTCATCTTTCAAAATACGCACCCGCATATCTTTGACATATCGGTCCATAACCTGTGTTAATGCTAAAAAATTAACAATAAGATAGTTGTTATGTGAAGCTTCCACCACCAGATAATGAATGCGTTTATCATGTTTTGAACGGACATTTTCCTCCTGAGCCGTCTCCAACATGCTCATATGATATTCCATTTCTTCAATCTGCTCTTCCGTGGCATGATGAACGGACAGAGACAATGCCTGATATTCCAATGCAAATCGGAATTCGCTGATTTCACGATATGACGTCCCTTCCACGGCAAACATCAATGTCATAACTCGTATTAACGTGTTTTCAAAATCACCGGTGATATAATTCCCCGAACCCTGCTGACAGGACAGTGCACCCATCTGTTCCAGTATACGGATACCCTCCCGAACAGAAGTCCGGCTCACATTCAATTGCAGCGCCATCTCTCTCTCTGACGGCAGTTTGTCCCCTGTACTGTAGACTCCGTCCAGAATCTGTTTCTGAACGAAATCCACGACTTTTTCATAGGATTTTTCCAAACAAATCATCCTGTTCTTTAATATGCTTTTCCCCAATATACCATAGATTTTGCAGGTTTTCCGCAGCATACGCACGTATCTGATAAATGTTCCTGTGCGAACGGCATACACCGGGAGGTTGCTCCTGTGACTTCTTTAATCATATTTTCACAGGCTTCATCACCACACCACATAGCTTTGACAAAACCCGGTTTATGTTCGATCGTATCCTTAAAGGCTTCAAAATCTGTCACCTCATAGGTATGGGCATCTCTGTGCGCTCTGGCTCTCTCCAGCATGTCGGACTGCATTTTATCCAGAGTGGCGCTTACTTTTTCAACCAGTTCACTCAATGCAACGACCTGTTTTTCCCGGGTATCGCGGCGCACAATAACAGCCTGCCCCGCTTCAATATCCTTCGGACCGATTTCGATACGTACAGGAATTCCCCGCATTTCCGCTTCGGAGAATTTCCATCCCGGACTCTTATCCGAATCATCAACTTTTGTCCGGAAGTTGCTCAGAACATCCCGGATTTCATAGGCTTTGTCAAGAACGCCTTCTTTTTTCTGCTGAATCGGAATGATCATAACCTGGGTCGGTGCGATTCTCGGAGGCAATACCAGACCGGAATCATCACCGTGAACCATGATAATGGCTCCGATCAGACGAGTGGTCATCCCCCAGGATGTCTGATGAACATATTCCAGTTTATTATCTTTATTGGCATACTGAATGCCAAAGGCCTTTGCAAAACCATCACCAAAATTGTGGCTTGTGCCGGACTGGAGGGCCTTTCCGTCATGCATCAGAGCTTCTATCGTATACGTAGCTTCTGCACCGGCAAACTTTTCTTTGTCTGTTTTACGGCCGCGGATGACTGGCATAGCCAGTACTTCCTCACAGAAATCCGCATAGAGATTCAGCATCTGAATGGTTCTCTCTTCTGCTTCTTCTGCCGTTGCGTGTGCTGTGTGGCCTTCCTGCCATAAAAATTCTCTGGAACGCAGGAACGGACGGGTGGTTTTTTCCCACCGTACAACCGAACACCACTGATTATACAGTTTCGGTAAATCTCTGTGAGACTGGATATCCCTTGCATAAAAATCGCAAAACAACGTCTCAGAGGTCGGACGGACGCACAACCGCTCCTGCAGCGGTTCAAGCCCTCCATGGGTCACCCATGCCACCTCCGGTGCGAAACCTTCGACATGGTCTTTTTCTTTTTCCAGAAGGCTCTCCGGAATGAACAACGGCATGTATACATTTTCCACACCGGTTTCTTTAAAACGTCGATCCAATTCCTTCTGAATATTTTCCCAGATTGCATAACCGGCCGGTTTAATGACCATACATCCCTTCACGCTGGCATAATCGACCAGTTCTGCTTTTTTCACCACATCTGTATACCATTGGGCAAAATCTTCTTCCATCGAAGTGATTGCCTCAACTAACTTCTTTTCCTTCGCCATCATTCAATCTCCTTTTATTTTCTTTTTTTATAGTAAGATAAACTTGGCCATTCGTCAATAGTCATCCTGCCCCGTTCCGGCAAGGCTTCAAAGCACATTGTCTCACGACTGACCGGATGTTTAAAACTCAGCCGACAGGAAAAAAGACATAACTCCGTCCTTCCGGAAACTATGCCTTCCTTTTCATTCCATTTTTTCGTCCCCTCACTATTATACTTCATATCACCATAGATACCCGCTCCGGCGTGAGCTGTCTGAACCCGGATCTGATGGTGCCGTCCTGTCTGAAGCTGAACCTCCACAAGGGTCAGGCCCTTGCTCTCCTCCAGTCTTCGATAAAAAAGGCTGGCTTTTTTACCGCCTTTCGACACTACTTTGGACATATTGGTCCGTCCATCTCGCTCCAGATAATCCGTCAATACGCCGGACGCTTGCGGAAGTCGGCCTGTCAAGAGGGCCAGATAGTTTTTTTCTGTCTGATGTTCAGAAAACTGACGGCTTAAATCAGCCGCCGCCTTCGGATTTTTTGCATAGACCATCACTCCGCCTACCGGTCGGTCCAGCCGGTGGACCACACCAATGTAGGGGCTTCCCTTACCGCCGCCGGACTGCTTTCCCACCAGATAATTTTTGAGCCAACTGACTAAATCCATGGAGGAAGATCGTTCTGCCTGAGCAGCCATCCCTGGTGGTTTAATGCAGACGAGTACCTCCGTATCTTCATACAAAATTTTTACTTCTATCATACCTTAAATCTGTACCCAACGCCCCAGATTGTTTCAATATACTGAGGTTTGGATGTGTTAAATTCTATCTTTTCGCGAATCTTTTTAATATGGACCGTCACCGTAGCAATGTCTCCCAATGACTCCATATCCCATATTTTATTGAATAATTCTTCTTTTTTGAAGACATGATTCGGATTTTCCGCAAGGAAAGTGAGAAGGTCAAATTCTTTTGTTGTAAAGGCCTTCTCTTCGCCGTTCACATAAACCCGACGGGCTGTTTTATCAATTTTCAGTCCCCGGATCTCGATGATATCGTTGGTCTTGACCGCACTGCCGATCAGTCGTTCATACCGGGCCAGGTGGGCCTTTACCCGGGCTACCAGCTCACTCGGGCTGAAAGGCTTGGTAATATAATCATCAGCGCCCATGCCAAGGCCCCGGATTTTATCTATATCCTCTTTTTTTGCCGAAACCATCAGCACAGGGATATTCTTCTGTTCCCGGATTCTGCGGCAGATTTCGAAGCCGTCCATCCCCGGCAACATCAAATCCAGAATGATCAGATCAAACTCGTTTTTTAAGGCTTTATCCAGTCCTGTATCTCCGCTGTGTTCCATATCCACCTCAAAGCCGCTCAGCTCCAGATAATCCTTTTCCAATTCGGCAATACTCACTTCGTCTTCAATAATCAGTATTTTACTCATAGGTTACACACTCCTTGTACTTTCTCAAAACGAAGCTCATTGTTGTCCCTTCGCCTTCCACGCTGTTTGCCCAGATTTTTCCGCCATGCTCTTCGATAATCTTTTTCGCGATCGACAATCCCAGACCACTGCCTCCCTTCGACGAATTTCGTGAAGCATCCGTCCGATAGCAGCGTTCAAAAATATGAGGCAGCTCTTTTTTAGCAATACCTTTTCCATTATCCTGAATTTCAATCTGAACAAACTCCGGCTCGTCCTTAATAAAAATCCCGATATGCCCGCGCCGTCCAGATTCCATATATTTGACCGAATTACCGACAATATTATTAATGACTCGTTTTAACTGTTCCGGATCTGCAATAATAATCGTATCCTCCGGCACATGATTATAATAAGCCAGAGAAATGCCCCGCGATTCCAAATCCAGAGAAATATCATCCACACAGTCTTCAAAATAATCCTTCAGATTCAATTTTGCGAAGCTGTAGTTCATCGAATTACTGTCCAACTTGGAAAAGAGAAAGAGTTCGTCTATCAGTTTATCCATGTCTGTGGCTTTATTATAAATCGTTCGGATGTATTTGTCCATTTTTTCCGGTGTGTCAGCAACGCCGTCCCGGATGCCTTCCACATACCCCTTAATCGCTGTAATCGGGGTTTTTAAGTCGTGAGAAATATTACTGAGCAGCTCTTTGTTATCTTTTTCATACTGCATACTCACTTCAATCTGGTCCTTTAATTTAATACGCATTTCTTCGAAAGCAATACACACTTCACCAATTTCATCTTCCGTATCCGTAATGACATTAAAGTCCAGATTTCCGTCTTTAATATTCACCGCCGCCCGTTTCAATTTTTCCAGAGGCTGGACAATGCTCTGATACAGCCATGTAAACGCAATGGCACTGACGAGAAGCAGGATGATCAGCGAGCAGACAGAAACTTTCAAAACGACGCGTTCAACCTGCTTAACAACCATTTCCACCGGAGTGAAAATCTGGATGATTCCCTCACTTCCATCCGGGAACTGAAAGGAAAGCTGCTTTAAATGATAAGGTTCATCTCCCGTAATATAGTTGTCCTTAGCCGCCTCGACAATTATATTTTCAACATCTTCATTGATTTCCTCATCCTGACCGGAATAATAAATCTTCCCATCTTTACGCAAGACCAGAAATGATGAATATTTCTCCAGACGTTTATCCACAGTTTCCAGATATTTGATATCGCTCAGACGCTCCGGCGTGCTTTCTGCCGTTTCAGCCAGTTCTTCCACAACACTGACGGATATATTTCCGAGCATTTCAAATGGATTAAAGAGCATTTCCACGCTCCCTTCTTCCATGTCATATTTTTGCTGCAACGCCCGCAGTTCGATCCGTCCAATGCCCCAGAAGGACACGACAATCAACACAATAGGAATGAGAAAAAACATTCCGTATGTTATTTTCATTCGAGTGGCCAGCCGCATAGAGCATCCCTCCTCTGTCAGTCATTCGTCTATAAGTATTTTTTCAAAATATCTGTTTTGTCTGTTTTCTCCCAAGGAAGGTCCAGATCATTTCGTCCAAAGTGGCCGTAAGCCGCTGTCTGCTTATAGATTGGTCGACGAAGATCCAGCATTTTAATAATTCCTGCCGGACGCAGATCAAAATTCTCACGGATAATATCCACAAGCTTTGTCTCAGAAATCTTACCGGTTCCGTAAGTGTCCACCATGATGGATGTCGGCTGTGCTACACCGATGGCATAGGACAACTGAATTTCACACTTTTCTGCCAAGCCGGCCGCCACGATATTTTTTGCAACGTAACGGGCAGCATAGGCGGCGGAACGGTCTACTTTTGTACAGTCTTTACCAGAAAATGCGCCGCCGCCGTGACGTGCGTATCCGCCATAGGTATCCACAATAATCTTACGGCCGGTCAGGCCACTGTCGCCGTGAGGACCTCCGATCACGAAACGTCCTGTCGGATTAATAAAGAATCGAGTCCGCTCATCGACCATGTCTGGCGGAAGAACAGTATCAAATACGTATTTACGAATATCCGCATGGATCTGTTCCTGGGTCACATCCGGATCATGCTGAGTTGAAAGAACGATCGTATCCAACCGGGCTGGTTTTCCATTTTCATCATATTCCACAGTCACCTGAGTCTTTCCATCCGGTCGAAGGTAAGGCAATGTGCCATCTTTACGCACCTCTGTTAGCCGTCTGGCCAATTTATGAGCCATAGCTATGGCATATGGCATATACTCTTCTGTCTCATTTGTTGCAAATCCAAACATCATGCCCTGATCGCCTGCGCCGATGGCTTCGATTTCATCATCAGACATCAGTTTTTCCTTTGCTTCCAGAGCTTTATCAACACCCATGGCAATATCCGGAGACTGTTTATCCAGGGTCACCATAACCGCACAGGTTTCCGCGTCAAAACCATATTTACCCCTGTTATATCCGATTTCATTCACCGTATCCCGTACAATCTGGGCAATATCCACATTCGCTTTGGAAGTAATTTCTCCCATGACCATTACAAGCCCTGTTGTTGCGCACGTCTCACAAGCCACCCGGCTCATCGGGTCCTGTGCGACCATTGCATCTAAAATAGCATCCGAAACCGCATCACATATCTTATCCGGATGTCCTTCTGTAACAGATTCTGAAGTAAATAAAAGTCTTTCCATGTCTATGTTCTCCTTTCATAAAAACCGTAAAATAAACGAAATCCTTTTGCAAAAAGAAAAGTCCGCAAAAAGCGGACTTGATTCTCAGTATCAAATCCTCTTATTGTTCGAGTGTACTCGCTCCGGCAGGCACCTTCCGTTCATCGGGGTTGCCACAATATCATCGCTCCTTAAGCTCCATTGTTCTGAATAAGAGAGATTGTTTCATTGTTCAGTTTTAGCATTTTAGCCAACTTTTAATTTAAATTTCCGAAGGTCTTTTTCATTATCCACCTTCTCAATGCATGCTCCAAGACTGCGGAGTTTTCCCTCAAAGTCTTCATAACCACGCTGAATATATCCAATAGAATCCACCGTAGAAACGCCATCTGCGGCCAGAGCGGCAATTACCAGAGCGGCGCCTGCACGCAGATCCGGTGCGCTCATATGGGCTCCTTTATACTGTGGAACACCGATGATAATTGCAGTGTTTCCTTCCACCTTAATCTGTGCTCCCATACGGGCCAGCTCATCTACATAACGGAATCGATTTTCGAAAATACTTTCTGTAATAACGCTGGTTCCGTCAGCCAGTGCCAGCGCAATAGCAGCCTGAGGCTGCATATCGGTCGGAAAGCCCGGATAAGGCAGGGTTTTTATATTTGTCGGCTGCAGACGTTTTGACGCAACAACACGCACCGCATCATCCAATTCTTCAATTTCGGCTCCCATCTCCATCAGTTTCGCCGAGATGGATTCCAAATGCTTTGGAATAACGTGTTTTACGGTGATATCTCCCTGAGTTGCCACCGCGGCACACATAAAAGTTCCGGCTTCAATCTGATCCGGTATGATCGTATATTCCGTTCCATGCAGCTTCTGAACGCCCTGAATACGGATAACATCCGTTCCGGCTCCCTTAATATCTGCACCCATAGAATTCAGGAAGTTTGCCACATCCACAATATGCGGCTCCTTTGCTGAATTTTCAAGAATTGTACGACCTTCAGCCATTGCGGCTGCCATCATAATATTAATTGTTGCTCCCACGCTTACCACATCCAGATAGATATGACGCGCCTTCAATTGTTCAGCCTTTGCAATGATCATACTATTATTAATATCTACTCTGGCACCAAGCGCCCGAAATCCCTTAATATGCTGATCGATCGGACGGCTTCCGATATTACATCCGCCCGGCAGCGCCACTTCTGCCTCGTTGTACTTTCCGAGAAGAGCTCCAAGCAAATAGTAAGACGCTCTGATCTTACGTATGAATCCATCATCAATACAATAACTGTGAATATTTTTACCGTTTATCTTCACGGTGTTTCTATTAATACGCACGACATCTGCGCCGATGGATGCTATCGCCTGTAATAAAACATTAATATCACTTACATCCGGCAGATTATCAATAATCACATCTTCGTCACTCATGATCGCAGCTGCAAGAATACCTAAAGCGGCATTCTTCGCTCCTCCGATCGTTACTTCGCCGACCAATGGATTTCCGCCTTTTATAACATATTGTTCCATGGTACACCTCAACAAACTTTCTGCTATAGTCCTAATTATTATAGCATACTCCGGGAATTTGTAAATTGGATTTTATAATTTCGTAAAATTTCCATCCATTTTTTACAAGTTCATTAATGTTTTTATAGCAATTATGCCAGAATATTTTCCATATTCTCACAATGGTTCATATCACTTTTCTCTTTCATATACATCAATATGAACAGAATTCCGGCAACACAGGTTAAGACCAGTCCCGGAATAAAGCCTTCCGGACAGTACTTCATCTCTATTCTATGTTCCCCTTCGGACAGGGAAATGCCGATAAAAGCATCTGCAATTTTTTCCGGTTCAACCCTCTCACCATCCACCGTTATGGTCCATCCTCTGTCGTAAGGAATTGATGTGAACATAACTCCATCCTGCACCGCGGTGATATTTCCGGAAAGTGAAGTCGACGTCACCTTATCCGTCACCCACCGCTGTTCCTTTAATTTATCATAAATCTGATAAAACACATCCATATCATGTTCCGCGGCAATGAGCTTGATGTTCCCCTTATCATAGGTATCGTCCAAATGGAAAATAAGGGTAACCGTTTCACCGGCTTCCACCTGACCCACATAGAAAATATGTCCATCTTCATCAGAATAGGATTTACTTTCCTGAGCCCGCATGACCTCCACCTTCGTGCAATGAGCCGCCTTAAAATACATATATAAATCCTGGCTCTTTTCCGAAGTATAAACATAAGTCACGGTGCCATCCACGCCATCCTCCGCCGTATAGGACCAGTCAGCCCAACTGTCCGTCGTCAGCTCACAACCTTCCGCCGTCCACTCCGGCAATCCGAAGTAACGGTAAGGCCGAAGTTCCTCACCAGTGGACGACATCGTCAGCTGATTCATCACCTCGAAAGGATTGGTCTTTTCATAATCCCACTGAAGGATATTTTCTGAAACCATGAATCCCAGCCCCAGAGCGCAATGATTCTGGTATAGATACCGATTCTCCGCAGTATCAATCCGGTCAAAGGTCCTTATCCTGTCTTTTTCATGGCTGCTGATCAGGTAATCAATATTCAAAAAAGCATCTGTCTCCGGCGTTGCTCCCTGATAACTGTATTTATTCGTCACTGCATAAAAGCCCAGACGTTTTGCCAAATGGTCCACACCCGCATTCGCTGTGGATGAAAACAAAGACATTCCCGGCAAATGATGCCAGGTGACATCATTCCGTCCCCGGCGTTCTTCCAGTTCTGCCCGGTAGAAGTTTTCGCCTTCTCTTTCTTCAATGATCTTTCTCAACTGATTTACAGCCTTCTGATCACTGTAATAATCTTTCCGGTTAACCGTTCCATTCATGCATAGGCCAAATGCACCATAGGCGCAGGCTTCGATCATCATCACTGCCAATAATCCGATTTCCAAAAACAGTTTCTTTTTCACCGGACCACAGATCAGGGTAAACCATACGCCATACAGGACCAACAGGACAATGTTTATGATCCACGTATACATTTCCAGTTCCACACGGCCGCTCCACCAGGAATATCCAAGGAATGCCAACCATCCGGCTGCCGGAAGTATCGCCGCCCACTTTGAACAGTCTTTCCGGTGCCTGTATCCTTCATAGCCCATCATCAAAAGCATAAAAATGTAGATAAATGAAAATCTTCCCGGCAATCCATTCGGAAAATGGAATCCGTGCCAGATGTAGGCCAGGTAATTTGTATTCAGGCTGACGAGCAAAAAGACAGTAACCAGCATCCGGACAATCTTTTCTCTCGTTTCTGTCTTTTTATTAAACAGATACATCGGCACAAGCAGAAGCATGGAAACACCACAGTACAGATTAAAATTACCCTCCAGACAAGTCGGTTCCACCGCTGTAAACTGCTGACAAAGCAGTTCAAAAATATTATGATAAAACTTCAATGTACTCGGAAAACTGCTGGATGCCGATTGACTGGCCATCAGGGCATACACCGTCGGCAGGAGCATGACCGCACCGAAAGCACCGCCAAGCAGTGAATAGCCGGCAAATCCAAGCATCCGGCGAAACTTCTTACCAGCGCCCACTTTCCGCGCACAACTTACCTCCATCAGTACATCCAGGCAGGCAAATATACAAATCATGATAGAAATGTAATAATTCGTAAAAATGCACAATGCTAATGAAGCGCCATACAGCCATCCACGGCCTTCATGAATCAAACGATGAATTCCAAGCATCACCATCGGAAACAAAACAATACAGTCCAGCCACATAATATTCCAGGCATATCCGCTCACAAAGCTGCTCAGTGCATAACCGCATCCGAATACGGTGACTGCAAAACCATAGTGATGGAACCGTTTCCGAAGAAAATAAGCAAAACTCACTCCTGTGAGACCGATTTTTATGAAATAGATAAAGGAAAAGCATTCCATCACCATGCTTTTCGGAAAAATCAATAACAAAAGATTCAGTGGGCTCGCCAGATAATAGGCCACAACCGCCCAGAAATTCATACCGAGTCCGCCATTCCAACTGTAAAGCAGGCTGTCCAAATGCCGCCATTTGTACTGAAGCTCGGAAAAAAACGGCACATATTGATGATAGGAATCAATAATTGAAATCCCCCGATCCCCAAAAGGCCACATTCCCTGACAGATAAATGTCGTCACAGCAACTACAAATGGAATGATAAAGGCTAATATATACCAGATGTTTTTATGAAAGCAAAATTTTGTCTTACCTCTCATGCTATCGTCTTACGCTGCCCTCCAACATATGTTCAATCGTCTTAACAACTTCCCGGATGCCCTTATCCCGCTCATCCACTGTAATATCCGCATACTTTTCATATAATGGCACCCTCTCATCATATAAATCCTTCAGGGTACTGCCGTTACGTATAGCGACACCCCGTTTCAGAAGATTTCCGAGCCGTTTCTCAAGATCGGCGTAAGGCACCTGAATATACACCACCGTTCCGATGGATTTTAAATGGGCCATTGCTTCTTCCCCATAAATCACACTGCCGCCGGTGGCGATCACTGTGTGATTCGTCTCAATCCGGGAGTTTACCTCATTTTCAACTTTCAGGAAACCATCGATCCCCGATGCATTAATAATTTCAAACAATCGCTTGCCCGTTTCTGCCTGAATCAATAAATCCGAATCTATAAAATCATAGCCAAGAACCTTTGCCAGCACAACGCCAACCGTACTTTTTCCCGCTCCGGGCATTCCAATCAAAATAATATTTTCTGCCATTGCATGTTCTCCTCTTTAATCTGCATTTACCCATTGTACCATTATCTTTGAAGATTCTCAACCATTTTACCATATGCTGCCCCGGGACTTTGTTTTGCCCGCATTGACCTGTGTAACGCCTTCGGCTATAATAGTTTTACGAAAGTAAAGGTGAATTTTCATGAAAACTATATTCTTTCATATTGACGTAAATTCAGCATTTTTAAGCTGGACGGCGATCCGCCTGCTGGCCGAAGGCGAAACTGTGGATATACGGACCATTCCGGCCGCTATCGGCGGTGATATGTCCAAACGCCGCGGTGTCATTCTTGCAAAATCCATTCCGGCAAAAGCATTTGGGATCACTACCGGGGAACCCATCACCGATGCCCTGAAAAAATGTCCGACACTCCGCATTATCCAGCCGGATCATACCTATTATCATGAATGCAGCCATCAAATGCTGAATCTTCTTGAAACCTATTCGCCGGATATCCGTCCTTATAGTATTGATGAATGTTTTATGTCCTATGTGCCTTTTAAAAACGGCGGTGAAACACCGGAGACCGCTGCCAACCACATCCGGGAACACATTCATAATGCGCTTGGTTTTACTGTTAATATCGGCATATCCACCAATAAACTGCTGGCAAAGATGGCCTCGGATTTTAAAAAGCCGGACCTTGTACATACTTTATTTCCGGAAGAAATTCCTCAGAAGATGTGGCCGCTGCCTGTCCGTGACCTTTTCATGGTCGGCCGCTCCTCCGCCCGGACACTGGAGCTTCTCGGTATTAAAACCATCGGCGACCTGGCTCATACCGATCCGTCCATTCTGACTTCCCACCTGAAGACCCACGGTCAGACCATCTGGGAATACGCCAACGGACTCGAATACACGCCCATCGACACACGACGCCATATCGCCAAAGGTATCGGGAATTCCACCACTCTGTCTTCCGACGTCATTGAGACCGCCGCTGCCAGAAAAGTACTCCTGTCCCTTTCCGAATCCGTTTCCCGACGTCTCCGGGATGCCCGACAGTGTGCCGGTATGATCAATGTGGAAATCAAATACAGTGATTTTTCGACGATTTCTCATCAGATGCAGCTTTTGTCTCCAAGTCAGAATGCAAATACACTTTATCAATACGCCTGTCGGCTGTTTGATGAAGCCTGGAGCGGACAGCCAATCCGGCTGTTGGGTATACGAACCTCCAAGCTTTCCGACGCCGACGCTGTTCAGATGAATCTTTTTGACACGTCAGAAAACGCCAAACTCCAAAAGCTCGACAAAGCCCTGGATGATATTCGTAAAAAATACGGTAGGGATGCAATTGTCCGCGGAAGTTTTCTGAAAAATAAATAATAACGCAAAAAAAGGAGATGGCACCGAATAGACAAGCATCTACTCTGCATCATCTCCTTTAATTTATTTTTTCCCCTTTTTCGCCGGCTTTTTACGAACAGCATATCCAAATCCGCCCAGATGCCGTCCCAGCCCATAATACTGCCCATGAGAATACACCATCGGAGCCGCTTTCTCCAGATGAAACGTCCCCTTTTCATCCATATACTGTTCATCTACATAAACCGCCGTCACTTCCGCCATGAACATGTCATGACTGCCCAATTCCATCACATTGGTGACCCGGCATTCAATGGATACGGGGCTTTCTTCGATCATTGGCGCATATTGAAGTTCTCCCTGTACCGGCGTCAGTTTCATTTCCTTGAATTTATCCAAATCCCGACCGGAACGCACACCGCAGAAGTCGGCGGCCCACGCCAGCTTTTCCGTCGTCAGATTAATTACATATTCTCTTGTTTCCTGAATCATATGGTGGGAATGACGCTCCTTGCGAACAGATACATAGACCATGGGCGGATCGGAACAGACTGTTCCTGTCCACGCCGCTGTCATCACATTGATATTCCCTTTTTTGTCCCCACAACTGACGAGCACCGCCGGCAGAGGATAAACCATATTCCCCGGTTTCCACTTCTGTTTTGCCATAGTACCTACTCCTGTAATGTTCCAACCATTTTTGGAATAAACTGTTTCTTTCTCGAAACCATATTGTCAACAAACACACTGTCTCCATCCTTTGTCACTGAAACGCCAAAGCATCTGGAAGCCACCGAGAGTGCCGCTTCATCCGAACAGAGTACTAGCGTAGACTCGTCAAGAATATTGGTGAGCATAAAGAAAATCATATCCAGTCCGTGTTCTGCCTTCGCCTTTGGAAGCATGTTAGACAGACGGGCATGAATTTTCTTTAATTCCCGGGCGTCGAGAGATGTTATCTGTCCCACGCCAAACTGGGTATCACCTGCTGAAAATTTCTTGAAATCCTGATAGAAGATATCCGCATCGGATTTGCTCTTTAAGTCGCTTCCGGCCTCAAACATCTGCATGCCGTATTCTTCCACATCAATACCGGCAATTTTGGCCAGAGTTTCCGCAGCCATACGATCCAGAGGTGTGCAGGTCGGAGAACGGTATAACAGCGTATCGGAAATTATGGCAGAACACATGAGCCCTGCGATATTCGCCGGAATGTCTACTTTATTCTCCCGATACATCAAATAAATGATCGTCGATGTGCATCCCACCGGCTGACACCGGAAAAATACCGGTTTCATACTCTGAACATATCCAAGCTTATGATGATCTACAATTTCCATAATCTCGCAGTCAAATATACCGTCCACAGCCTGCCCGGCTTCATTGTGATCGACCAGTGCTACTTTCTTTTTGTCCAGATCAATGAGATTGTGACGAGTAAACATGCCAACAACCTTTCCCTGATTTGTCACGATCGGAAATGCACGATGACGGTTCTTAGCCATAACTTCCTTTACATCGTCAATAAAATCATCCTTTTTGAAGGTCTTCATATCCTTCACCATAAAATGGCTGATAGCCATACTCTGGTTGATCAAACGGGCCGCGATAAAGGTATCATAAGGTGTTCGAATGATCGTGCAATGACGTTCCTCCGCCAGTTTCAAAATCGTATCGTTTGGCTGGGTATTCATGCTGATGATGAGGCATCCCGCATTCATCTCAATGGCACAGAGCTGTGACTCATAACGGTCTCCCAGCATGACCATGTCTCCGTCCTCAATATATTCTTCCATCAAATCCGGATTGGCCGCCGCGATCAATATCTTGCCCTTTTCCACGATGCCTTCCGGGTCTCCGACAAGCATCTCCCCATCCAGCGTTTCCAGAATGTTCTTATAAGGTGTCCGGTTTTCTGAGAGCACCCGGCTATCATAAACACCCATATAGGTTTTTGCAATATCACCTTTAGTAATCAAACCCAGAAGTTTTTTATCATCATCCACAATCGTCAATGTGGATACCTTTTCTTCCTGAAGCCGCTGCCAGGCTTCACGGATGGACATATCCGGCCGTCCACTGTAAGACGGCGAAATCTGCACATCCTTCACCTGGGTGCGCACATCCTGCATATAAATCGGAACCTCTGCCTGAAATCTTTCCAACACAAAAGCAGTCTCCGAATTAATCTCTCCGGCCCGGGCCGGTACATAATTCATTCCGGTCACATTTTTCCGCAGATAAGCATAGGCAATAGCGGAGCAAATAGAATCTGTGTCCGGATGTTTATGTCCAATGACGTAAATTTTTTCCTTTTTCATTTCTGCACCCTCCTGCTACTGCTGCAATACCGCGGTCAACTTTGGTATTAACTGTTTCTTTCTGGATACCATGCCTTCCAGATCAATATAGTTCGCCTCTGCCTCCTTGTGGAAACTGTTTTCAACAAGCATTTTGGCATCATTTCCCACAAAAAGAAGCCGTGTCGACTCTTTCAATATATCTGTCAGCATAAAGAAAATCATCGGAATTCCGGTTTCATTCATGGCTGACTCCATGTAAGCCAGCAGTCGATCCTGAACACTTAAGAGTTCCTCATGATTCATAGACGTAATCTGCCCGACACCATAAGGCGTGTCACTGGCAACAAATTTCTTGTAATCCTGATAGAAAATCTCCGAATCTGCCTTCTTTCTGAGCTGGCTGCCTTCCTCGAACATCTTCATGGCAAACTTTTCGATATCAATTTCTGCAATTTCCGCCAGATGTTCAGCCACCATTTTGTCCATCTCCGTACAAGTCGGCGAACGGAACATTAGTGTATCCGAAAGAATTGCCGCACACAAAATTCCGGCAATTTCTTTTGAAACCGGGATCTGATTTTCCATGTACATTTCATAGACGATCGTGGCCGTACATCCTACCGGTTCATTACGCACCTTGACTGGACGGATGGTTTCTACCGTACCGAGTTTATGATGGTCGATAATCTCCATAACTTCTGCCTCATCCACACCATCGGCCGCCTGATCCACCTCGTTATGGTCCACAAGAATAACTTTTTTTGTGTTCATATCGATCAGTGTACGCCGTGAGATCATTCCTGTATAACGTCCCTCGTCATCTACGATAAGGAAATCCCGATGCCGCTTATTCAGCATAATTGGTTTAATATCCGCAACATAATCACTTTCTTTGAAAGAAATAATCCCCTCTTTAATCATGAAATAGCTGACAGGAATACTCTGATTGATAGAACGGGTCACGGTATATGTATCCGCCGGCGTACAGATAACTGCACAGCCGTTTTCCTCCGCCAGCTTACAGATCGTCCGTGAAGCCTTGGCCCCATCGCAGATAATGATACAGGACGCTCGATTTTCAATGGCGCTCAGTTGAGCTTCATACCGGTTTCCAAGAATGACCAGGTCATCTTCTTTTATAAATTCATCGATCACACTCAATGTGGCTGTCGAAACCACCAGCTTGCCCTTCATCAGACGTTTTTCGGCATCCCCCACAACCAGTTCTCCCTTTAATGTCTCAAGGATATTTGCAATCGGTGTACATGCTTCCGATAAAATCTGATTATCCAACACAGACATATAGGCACCCGCAATATCAGATATCGTGATCAGTCCCTGAAGTTTTCTGTCATCATCGACCACCGCCAGTGTAGAGGTCTCTGACTGACGCATGATTTCCCAGGCTTTCTTCAACGAATAGTCCGCAGCAATTCCCGGAATACGCCGGATATTGATATCCGCCACCTGAGTCCGGATAGCACTCATATACACCGGTACTTTCTGCTGAAACTTTCTCAGGACATAATTCGTTTCCGTGTTGATCTGTCCGGCTCTGGCCGGTACATAGACCGCATTTGCCCTCTCCTCACCTTCAACGAGAAAATCCTGATACTGCTCCACAGACTCTCCCTGATGCATTCTGACGAGAATTTCATTTTTGAGTGAGGCATAGGCAATCGCCGAACACACCGAATCTGTGTCCGGATTCTTATGTCCGATGACATAGACTTCCTTTTGTCTCTTTTCTTCCATAGTCATACTTCTCCTTTTAATCAACCTAAGCGTATTTTAGCATATATACACCGAATCCATCGTATTTTTTTCAAAACAAAAGCTCTGCCCGGATTTCCGGACAGAGCTTGTCGATCATACTTACAGACGTTTCAACAACGCTTCTGTCAAATCCTCATATCCTGGTTTTCCAAGAAGCGCAAACATATTTTTCTTATAGCTTTCAACGCCCGGCTGATTAAACGGATTCACACCGAGAACATATCCGCTGATACCGCAGGCGAATTCATAAAAATAGAACAATTCGCCGAGATAGAATTCATTCTGTTCCGGAATATGCACCATCAGGTTCGGGACATTGCCGTCCGTATGTGCAAGTGCCGTACCGTTCATTGCACTCTTATTGATGAAATCCACATTCTTTCCGGCCAGATAGTTCAGGCCGTCCAGGTCTACCGGCTCTTCTTCAATCAAAATCTCATGTTTCGGAGTTTCCACTTCCAGAACAGTTTCAAACATAATACGGGAACCATCCTGAATAAACTGTCCCATGGAATGCAAATCTGCTGTCAGTGTAACAGAAGCCGGGAAAATACCCCTTTGATCTTTACCTTCGCTTTCTCCGTAAAGCTGTTTCCACCACTCGCCGATATATAAAAGCGATGGTTCGTAACTACAGGTAATCTCTATAGATTTTCCTTTACGAAGGAGGATATTACGAATAGCCGCATACTGTAAAGAATCATTTTCTTCAAATTCATTTTCAAGACAACGCTTTCTCGCGCTGGCCGCACCGGCCATCAACTGGTCAATGTCCGCGCCGCTGACTGCGATTGGCAGAAGTCCTACAGCTGTCAGCACGGAAAAACGTCCGCCCACATCATCCGGCACAACAAAGGTCTCATAGCCTTCCTCTGTGGCCAGATTCTTTAAAGCTCCCCTGGCCTTGTCCGTCGTACAGTAAATACGTTTGGCAGCTTCTTCCTTGCCGTATTTCCTTTCGATCAGTTTCTTGAAAACCCGAAAAGCTACTGCTGGTTCAGTCGTTGTTCCAGATTTTGAAATCATATTGATCGAGAAATCTCTGTCTCCGATCACATCAATCAGATTACTGATATATGAACTGCTCAGGTTGTTCCCAACAAAATAAATCTCCGGAGTCTTACGCTGTTCTTTTGGCAATATATTGTAAAAATTATGCTGTAAAAATTCAATCGCTGCTCTTGCTCCCAGGTAGGATCCCCCAATGCCAATCACAAGCAATACTTCCGAATCACTCTGAATCCTGGCTGCAGCTTTTTTAATCCTTGCAAATTCTTCCTTGTCATAATCTACAGGGAGGTCAATCCAGCCCAGGAAATCATTGCCTGCTCCCGTTTTGCTAACGAGAACTTCCTTGGCATCCCCAACCAGTTTTTTCATCAATTCAACTTCATCCGCACGAATAAATGGTGATGTTTTCGAATAATCAAATGTAACCCCTTTTGCCATTTCGTTTACCTCCATTAGTATTTAAATATTCTTATCTATTATAATACCAAAATGACCACATTTTATCAATAATTTAACAATTTTTCAACACAAAAATTCTTTCAGGACATCTTCCACGATCTTCGCATCTACCGCATCATTTTTCCGGTTTAAATCACTTTCTTCGTTAAATCCGTCATAATAATACTGGCTGTTTCTCTCTTTGCGCCGGCCAGTCCCCGTAGCTGCGATCTCCTGCAGCGCCCGCTTATACTGCTCTGGCGCCACCTGCCCGGCCTGATCTTTATAATCCTGAGCCAGCTTATTGCTGAGATAGTTGTCCACATAATCAGAAATGCTGTTTGTCAGCAGGGTCTCTTTCGCCCTGAAATCCATAAATATGAAAAGTCCGCCCAGAATGACCGTTCCCATAACGGATACTCCGAAAATGATGGATATTCGATAGAGTTCTTCTCCCCGTGTCCACCGATACATCAGATTACCGCCGCCGACAGCAAGCATCGCCGTCATTATCAGATAAGGCAGCCGGCTCCAGCTCTGAAGTGAAAAAGGGCCTATGCGGAATTTTTTTATGTAGCGCCCGATCAGTGCCTGTGTATCCTCCGGACGCATACCGATTTTGTAATAGCTCGTCACTTTCAGTTTAATGTATTTAATCAATCGCTGATTGGAGGTTCCCATCAAATCAGCTTCGCGTATCAGTCTTTTGTAAATTCTTCCTGTCATCCATAAGGTAAATAATCCGGCCGCCAGCAGTATGGCTTCCGCATACATTGGAATACCCTGTCCCAAAAACCAGTTTCTCATTTTTGTGAACTCCTTTCATTGATTAAGATAGTTCCATTATAATATCAATGAAAAGACAAAATCTATTCAAATTGGTCGGGCATATTTTACATATTTCTCAATATTCCTGTCACCAGATGCACCGTATGCTCAATTGCTCTCATCTCAAATTCACTGTAATCCATTTCCGCACTGCCATCGGCCTTATCAGAAATTGCCCGGATAATAATAAAAGGAACCTGATTCAACCATGCTGCCTGAGCAATCGCCGCCCCCTCCATCTCTGTACAGTAACCTCCAAACATCTGAATCAGCCGTTCCTTTACATCATGGTCCGAAATAAATTGATCGCCGCTGACAACCCGTCCCCGGAAAACCTGAATATCCGGATTGACCTCCCGGCAGATTTTTTCCGCCAGATCCACCAACGCCTCGTCCGCTTTAAATACCGATGTCTCCATCCGTGGAATCACTCCGGGTTCATAGCCAAATCCCGTTGCGTCCATATCATGCTGGAGCGTGTCCACCGAAAGCACAATGTCACCAATATTAATGGCATTTTTCAGGCTTCCGGCCACGCCAGTATTAATAATCATTTCCGACTGGAAAATATCACAGAGAATCTGGGTACAGATGGCCGCGTTAACCTTTCCAATACCGCTGCGGACAACGATCACGGACTGGTTCTCGCAGATGCCACGGCAAAATTCCATCCCCGCAATGGTCCGTACTTCCTGAATCTCCATCATTTCTTTTAAAACGGCCACTTCCTCTTCCATGGCCCCGATAATTCCTATTTTTTTCATATTTGATCATCTCCTGATTCTAACTTGCTTTTACTATAATAACACAAACCCATTCCTGCGAGAAGTTCTAAATTTTATCGTTCCACCTCAAAAGAACTTCAAAATTTCACTGGCCTATATATATCGCTTCTGCTATAATAGGGTGGAAATAAATTTAAGAATAGGAGTGATTTACATGCGGCACTTAAATAAACATACATGTTCCAGAGCTGTGGACTTTGAAGTAGAAAACGGCATTATTACTAATTGTCAGTTCATCGGTGGGTGTGATGGAAATACGAAAGGCGTTGCAGCTCTCGTTGTCGGACGTCCGGTAGATGATGTTATCCAGCTTCTTTCCGGTATTGACTGCAACGGCCGTGGCACATCCTGTCCGGACCAGTTGGCCAAAGCATTGCAGGAGTATAAAAACTCCGCTTCTGCTCAGGAGGTCTGAAAAGATGAAGAAAATCGTCCTGACCGGCGGAGGTACAGCCGGACACGTTACACCGAATATTGCTCTGATGCCCGCACTGAAAAAAGACGGTTATCAGATTTCCTACATTGGTTCCTACGACGGAATCGAACGACGGCTGATCGAGGAATTAAACGTTCCGTATTATGGAATTTCCTCCGGAAAACTCCGTCGATACTTTGATGTCAAAAATTTTACGGACCCATTTAAAGTTGTCAAAGGCTATTTTGAAGCCCGGAAGATTTTAAAAAAGCTGAAACCGGATGTGATCTTCTCAAAGGGTGGCTTTGTGAGCGTTCCTGTAGTTTTGGCCGCAAAAAGCTGCAAAATCCCAGCCATTATCCATGAATCGGATATGACCCCCGGACTGGCAAACAAACTGGCCATTCCTTCCGCATATAAAATCTGCCACAATTTTCCGGAGACTGCAGACAATCTGCCCGAGGGCAAAGCCGTTCTTTCCGGCTCACCGATCCGTCAGGAGCTCCTGACCGGAAATCGTTTCAAAGGCCTTCAGCTCTGCGGATTTAATGATGAAAAACCAGTAATTCTGGTCATCGGCGGAAGTCTTGGCGCCGCTGCTATCAACGAAGCTGTTCGCAAAGCCCTTCCCGTTCTTCTGCCTTCTTACCAGATTATCCATGTCTGTGGAAAAGGAAAGGTGGATGCAGCCATCAAAAACTGTCCGGGATATATTCAATTCGACTATGTCAAGGATGAGTTGAGCGATTTACTTGCAGCTGCTGACCTGGTCATTTCCCGTGCCGGTTCCAATGCCATCTGCGAATTTCTGGCTCTGAATAAGCCAAATATTTTAATTCCTCTGCCAGCAGGTGCCAGCCGCGGTGACCAGATTCTAAACGCCGCCTCTTTTGAAAAACAAGGCTTCAGCTATCTGCTTCCGGAAGAAATGGTAACGGATGAATCTCTGTCCAAGGCGGTCAACGAAGTTTTTGAAAACCGTGAGACATATATCCAGGCTATGAGATCAAATACGGCATCCAACGCGATTGACATTATTGTAAATTTGTGTGACGAAGCCGTCAAAAGTCGAAAAAAACGAAAAAAATAAAAACATTCATTAATCCTTATCGCACCCAGCCTGACGGAGCGTACATCCCGAATGGGTAAAAAATTCGGCGTCCTTTTTCCATACACTTTTATGTAAGAGAAAGGGCGCCCTTTAATTTTTCCGGCGGCCAATTACATATCTGCTGCTTTTTCCGCTGGTGTCAATGGGAAAATCAGAATAAATTTGGTTCCGATTCCCGGTTTTGAGTATACCTGTACGGCACCTCCGTGAGCGTTCATAATATTTTTAACAATTGTCAGTCCAAGGCCGGTGCCATCTGATTTATATGTTACAAAAGGTTCAAAAATTGTTGATAAACGACAGCCATCCATACCACTTCCCGAATCACTGACCGTGACTACCAGCCGATTCCAGCGCGATTTCACATCAATAACAATCTGATCCCCACTCTGAGTTGCTTCCAGTGCATTTTTTATCAGATTGATAAAAACCTCCCGGATTTTCAGAGAATCTCCCATAATAAATTTTTCATCTGTTTCAAAATTCAATGATAATTCTTTTGTCTGCGACTGGGTTGTGGAATAAAATGATGACACAATATTTGTCAGAAATTGTCGAATATCGATTTGAGAATAGTGAAGAGTTTGGCTTGAATTTAATGAAGACAATTCAGAAAGTAACTGGGACATATAATTAATATCCAAAAGTAATTGGGGCCACAGAGGATCATTGGTTACCTCCGGGTAATGATTTCCAATGAGTTGAAGTGTGCTGTGAATTAAAGTCAGCGGATTCCTGAGCTCATGAGAAATCGTCGACAGGGAAAGCACCGGCTGTTCGTGCATAAAGGTCTTCCTTTCTGATTTTTTTTCCAATTTACCATAATTTATGCGTGGAATCAAATATAATTGGCTGACATTTCCCGACATGATGCGGCACAGGCATTTAAATTTATTTTCAATTCGGAATAGACATTTTTGATAAGGTGAACTATTATTAAAGTATCCCGATAGTTTATACTGTTAAGATTGGAGGATTCTGAATAATGAATAATGATTGCATTTTTTGTAAAATAGCCAACGGGGAAATTCCTTCCTCAACCGTTTATGAAGATGAGATGTTCCGGGTCATACTGGATTTATCACCGGCTACAAAGGGACACGCCCTCATTCTTCCAAAAAAGCATATGGCCAACATTTTTGAAATGGACGAAGTAACCGCTGAAAAAGTCTTTGTTCTTGCTTCACGTATTGCCAAAGCTATGAAGGAAGCGTTGAACTGTGACGGACTTAACATCGTTCAGAATAATGGTGAAATTGCCGGTCAGACCGTTTTTCATTTCCATATGCACATTATTCCGCGCTATAATGATGACGGCCAGCATATTAACTGGGTTCCAGGCACATCGGAAGCAGCTGAAAGAGATGCTATTGCTCAACAGATTAAAATCTTTTTAAACAAATAGGCAGGGAGAGACTTCACTCATGAAAATTAATCTTGGAGAAATCAGCAGCCTGTGCGGCAAGGATTCTGAGAATCACCCCTTTATCCGGGGCATGTGGATTGAACCCGGTGCTATTTCCAAAATAAAGGGCATTATGCAAAAAGAAGGCTGGCAGGAGCCTGTTATCATTTGCGACCAAAATACCTATTTTGCCGGAGATCTGCTTCTGGAAAATATGGACAACTATGACTTGATCTGTCTGGACCCGGAGGATCTGGCTGCTGATGAACGCAGTGTTTCTCTCGCTCAAAATAAGATTCCGGCAACAGCGGACTGTATGATTGCTCTTGGCAGCGTGACCATTCATGATATTACACGTTACCTCAGCTGGCAGTACCATCTGCCATTTATCTCCGTACCGACAGCGGCCAGCGGAGAAGGATATACTACATGTATATCTGCGGTTGTCCGCAAAGGAGTCAAAGGTAATGTCATTGCCTCTGCCCCAACCTATCTGTTTGCAGACACAGATATTTTTGCGGCAGTGCCGCAGCGATTGACCGCCGCTGGTTTCAGTGATCTGATGGGTAATTACATCGCCCTGGCAGATGCACAGATTTCTGCCGTCGTAACTGGCTCCGGCTTTAATCATGAACTCTATCATACCGAAGTTATGCTTATGCAACAGGTGATTGAACAGATTGACAATCTGGCTGCCGGCGATCCTTCCAGCTGCGAACAATTACTGTATGCTCTGATTTTGCCTGATATGGAAATTGGTTTTTATGAGGCTGCAAGACCGCTGATGGGAGCTGAACACCATCTGTCCCGCTATCTGGACATCTCTGTAAAACAGCCAAAGTTGAACGCCGTCCACGGAGAAAAAGTCGGTGTGGGTACATTGCTCTGTCTTAAAGCCTATGAATCTTTCCGGACAGCTCTGGAAAAACGGCAGCTTATTCCGGTCAAACATTTTCCCTCAGCTGCAAGAGAAATTCAAAAAGGCTTCCAGGACGAAGAAGTCTGTGCATCTGTCGCCTCGCTGAACACTCCCGATCCTATGGCAAACATCACCAGCGAACAAGTCCTTCAGCACCGCAAAGAGATTCTCGATATTCTTGGAGAACTTCCATCAGCAGTTTACCTTGAAACCTGCTTTCAGAAAATGGGCTGTAAAATCCATATCGAGGAACTTGGTATCCAGGACAATATCATCCGGGAGGCCATGACATATGCACCTTATGTGTCCCGAGATATCACGCTGCTTCGTTTAATGAAATTATTCGAAAACTTTTAACACCACTGGCAGATGAATTCCAAGTCTGCCAGTTTTAATATATCTCCTGTATTTAATGTGTAGGCCTTTCCCGGCGTCAGGCGTTCATCGTTTCGGTAGGTTCCATTTGCCGAACTCATATCAACGACTCTTACTTCCCGGATGTGGCCTTCGAGCCGGGCATGAATCCGGCTGATTTTCGTGCAATCCAGACAAGCATCTGTCTCATCTGCATTCCTCCCCAATAAAAATGGGAAGTTATCCACTCGGATCACTGGCATTTCTGTTTCTGCCGTCGGAATTAGTACAAATGTTTTTTTTATTTCTGATACCGGGTTCAATGCCTCCGAAACACCTTCAAGCATGGGGCAGGTATCCGCTCCGACGCCTGTATGATCATAAAATCCATCGCATATATCCGAATTTCTTTCCTTGTTTCCAAACATCATCATTTTTATCTTTTCTACCAGATGATATATCCATTTCCATCTGACATTTTCTCCGACCGGCTCCGCCGCCCATGTTCCGATTTCTTCCTGAACCACCGCAGCATCTGGTTCCGACGGCGTACAATCCATATCCAGGATATCCATAAGCTCCTCCGCCGAACAATTCTCGCCATGGACTTTCTGATAAAATGTATACGCCCATAAAACAGCTTTTTCATTAGAATAATCCACATAGTTAAGCCACTCCTCCGATAATTTTTCCATTTGTCGCCAAAAATTCTCTCCATATCCCGGTATATAAACATAGGCCCACTCACTGCCGGCGCCAAAAATATAGTCCATCTCCACAACCAGATTCGACGGGTCCAGAAGATACTCGTCCACGATTCCCATCAGCCGTACAAGTGATTGTATAAAACAGGCAATATGTTCGCAGTCCATCCGACCACCAGCCAGTGATTCCAGATAGGATGACTGATGATTCAATATATACATAAGTCCCTTCTCGTCATTTTCCTCAATTTCGTAAAAGCAGAGCAATCCGGGAATGGACTGCCTGCGCAGCAATATTTCCTCATATCTTTCTCCATAATGCCCCTCACGATTTACCCATAGATATGTATTTTTTAAATCTCTACTCCGACAATGTTCACGATTCATCGGTTTCATCCTCCTGATTTTTTTCATTTATTCGAGGTAAATCTCTGCTCCGAAAGACCACAGATGAGGCTTTCACTTTGCATGGGATGTCATATTTTCCAATCTGAAAGTCGGTCTGTATTTCCACTTGCACCTCCCTTCCCGAAAGACTCTGTGATGCCCGAATGTTGCGCAGCTCTCCGCAAAAAAGCCGTCCCTGAAGCATACGGCATCCCATATCTTCAATAACGCCAAAATCGACTGTTCCTCCCTGCTTCATCAACTCATAATCCACCTCCCGAATTTCCGGATGAAGATATCGTCCGGCCCAAAGGCTTCCATATCTGGACAGTTTATCTGCCGTACTCTGTATAACAGCCCGATCGTGCCCATAAAATCCAAACAATATGACCAATCCTGTGACCAGACATATAATACTGATAATTAATGTTCCTTCCACGGTATATCTTCCACGTCCTTTCCATTTCATAACAACCACGCTCCCACATAACCAATAGCTAAAAACGGCACGCAAGCCACTTTGGACTTTTTGTGGAGCTTCCCGAATATCATCATTCCGACCGAAAAAATAAAAATCAGAGTTGCGGTAACGGCCAGCATCCGGCCGCAAAAATTTATGCCCTCCAACAGCCCAATACCGCCGATCAAAAAACTATCACCTGCGCCTATACAATCACCAAACAACTTTCCTGCCAGGAAACAGACTACTCCTGGAAGTCCCCCGATCAACCAGGCAGCATCCAACATATCCCCCGATACCACTCTGGCAATCATACCGACGAGAATCAGACACACTCCCGGAAAAAGCTGGATTTGTTGTGTTTTTATGTCTCTGTAAATGGGATAAGACACCAATAACATACTGCATATATGCTTTGCGTCCATTTCTATTCACCTCCCCCACTGCAACGACTGCACGGCGTGCATCCGCCCATAACAGCCTCTTCCATTGTCATCCTCTGAACATTGCGTTTCAGTCCGCTGCAGCCCAGACGGCAATGATAACACTCTCCCGACTCTGTCACATAATATGTAGTACCTGTGTCCGATCCGCTCCGGACACACCTTTCACATGGCGGATACTTTTTTGCCTCATCCGCTCCAACCATATAGATTTTCAACTGGATATGACTGCACATCCGGTCTTCATGATACACACGCCCATATTCGGTCACATAGACATTTTCATGAATCTCTTCCATCCCCGAAAAATCTGTATCCTGAGAATAACCGGTCCAGGCCCGGATAAAAACAGAATTTTTCATAGGGATTCCCGGAATCGGAATAATCCCTTCCAGAATCTCCACGCGATACTTTACATGAAACTCCAGCCATTCATTGCCTTCCAGTATTCTGGAATTTGAAAAATCATACCCTGACACGGAACAAACACCTCCGGTTTCCAAAAAGTCCAGTGATTTAATATCCAGCCAGGCTCTCAATATTCCACTGTCGCGGACAATCTCTTCATTTTCTCCTGCTTCCACAGCCAGTTCGAAAGCAGTCTCTGTCAGACACTGCTGAAGGACTTCATGAACCTTTACGGCCGATGTCAGCGACACAAAGGCCATCCACACAAAAAACACGATTGGAAATACCAATGCCGCTTCCACTGTCATACTTCCCGGAAGAGGGTGACGACAGAATGCCTTTTGAACACGGAGTGTGTATGTGTTTTTTATATGGTTTTTATTGACATCCATTTTTTGCAAAGCAGGTATCGCCTTTTCGTTTATAGTTTTTTGTAAACGTGTCCAAAAAGACATTCCACCCTCACCCCCTTCTTTCAGTAAGACAACGCAGCCTGTGCCTTATATCCCATCCCATGACCAATTTCACAATAAAATGTGGCCTGTACTCCATAAATACATTGAGCCATTCGGAACTGCGGATATTGGGGCAACAGACGGATGTTTTTCTCCATGAGATGGGTCATTCTCCGATACTTTACATCCCGATTCATAAGCATCAAAAACATCTGTAGATATCCCTGATAGTCTATACCCTCCCCACCATTGTTTCCATCCAGTGCGTGCCCGTTGAGCCGGAGCATCTGTTCCCAGGACAGATACCATGTCGTCTCGTCTTTCATCAGTGGAATCTTTCCGCCTTTTAAAAGAGTTCGGCAATCTGCCAGAGATTCTGCAAAGGCCCAGACAGCTTTCAGAAGAAATGCAACAACCTCTGTAAACTGTGGGAGCAACAATGCTGTCGATAGTGCCATTGCTGTCTGTTGGACCGCCAGCCCTTTCTCCCCGGACAAAAGGATATGAGAGAGATTCATTACACTTCGAAATGCTAATAGCTTCCACAATACAGTCTTTAAATTCTCACTGTCACTGTCATTACCTGCCAGAATATATTCCACCTCATAGGCCAGTACCCGCCCATGTTTTATCCGGCTCTCTGCAGTCGCTGCATGATCAAAAACCTCCATGATATACAACTGAACCGCTCCGTCTTCCACTATTCCACGAAGCCCTGTCTCCGGTGCCAGGATACCATCCCACTTTTCTAACAATCTCTGAATATTGGCATCGTCCTTAAAATCAATGTGCTCATGAATTTTTTGCCCTGCTTCTGGAAAAGAGACATCTGTCATTGGGCACCTCTTCCCGGACAGGGCAAAATTCTCCGGACAGGCGGCGGCCAGAATGCCCTGATTCCAGATTTCAGCAACAAAATCTCTTGGATCCGTTACCGGCTCTCTGTCACTGTTTTCCACGTTCTGCTGTCCGGATTCCGTCGGTTCTTTTGGGGCCTGAGCCGCATTCTCCCGTTTTTGGTTCAGGCTCGCAGAAGCCTCGTCATTTTTTATCTTCCACTGCTCCATAATGTATTCGATGCCGGACGAAACCGCCGTTTCCGCGCGATTCAAAGTAATTTCTCTCAAAAAGAAATCCCAGTCCCCGTCGATTAAAAACGTGAAAATCGGTTCTTCCAGGATCGCCGCACCTGTCCCGGTTCCTCCATAAGAACTTTTCATGTTTTCTTCAAAAACACTGCAAAGCTGTTCTTCCAGCCATTCCTCCTGAAATGCACTTTGTCCGAAACCACCATCCACAGCCAGTATCTGATAATAATCTCTGAGTGGCCGATGATATCCGGCCAGAAAACTTTCCACACTTAAACAGGCTGCCCGTTCCGCATCTGCCTGACATGTATAAAATAGCGCCGAACGGTACTGGGCCATCAGTAAACTTACAACAACCAAAAACAACAGTGTCATAAATACCGTGACCTGTCCCTCCGCTTTTCTGACAATACGCTTACAACCTGTCATATTCCGGCGCTCTGACTTGTTATCCGGCTGAAAATATCATTGACCAGCGCTGTCAACTGGGATTTGAAAATCAATACGAGACCAATCAATACGACCAATATTAAAATCATTTCCACAACACCGATACCGGCTTCATCATTCAAAAAATCCTTCCATAATTTCATATTGTACCTCCTATAAGTTCATTGATAAAAATGCAGGAATCATCAATATAGCAAAAACCACTGTCATAAGTAAAACCATCGGCAAAATCAGCCGCGTTCCTGCTTCCTCCGCTGATTTCCGGGCATTTTCCCGACGGAGCACCTCTGCCTCACCGACTTCCTGGACAAGGAGTTGATTCATTCCTCTGGCTCCCCGTCTTACCTGCTGGACCAACAGGGAAGCTAGTCGGATATACCCCTGTGTCCCGCAACGCTTTCCAAAGTTTTCATAGGCTTTCAGTTCCGGAATACCATAATTCATCTCCCGTACAGCTGTTTCCATCTCCTCATATCCCCATCGGTTTTTGCCGGTGCGTTCCCGCCAGTTCTGATAATCCGAGCTGATTTTTTCCCAGGCTGCCCGCACTGTCATTCCTGAGCCGATCAGAAGCACAAGACGATATACAATTTCGGGATAATCCTGACGCAGCCCGTCTTCTCTGTTTTTAAAATACTGCATCCGTCTTTCCTCCTGACAAAAATACAACAGAATCAGACAAAGATTTCCAAAAACAAAAACCTTTGGCCATATGGGAATATCTTTGCCATACCATGTGAGCGCTGTCTCACCAATATTTTCCGGCAGTACGAACTCGGCTTCCGTCTTTTGATCGGACTGAAGCCTTTCCAGCGCTTTCGCCACGGATTCTTTTAAAACCGTTTCTTCATCTTTTTCCGGAGGAATGATTCGAATAGGGTAATCTACGATTTGTTCTTTATCGCCGTAACTTAAAACAGCGCGGACTGTCGTGTCCAGAGGCGCCATCTCCCTGGCTTCGTCTGTAATCGTCCCATCGTTCTGAACCCACCGATAGCTTTCCGTTTCCCACCGCACAGCCAGACCAAGTGTCTCCACTTCCGTCGGAAAATACAGATTATAGATAACCGTCTGGGATGAGGTGTTTTCACCCAGCCAGACACTATCCAGCCATACGCATCCCTGATCAAAAATCGTTTCCATTTCATCTTCCCGGTAGCTTCGCTCGGCCAGTTTCAGATTCACAGGGAAGCTCCCCTGATCCGTCTGAAACTCCATTTGGATTTCTTTATCACCCATACCCGGCGGATTTCTTTCAAGCACACGAATCGGTTCTTTGACTTCAAAATATCCCTTCAGCCAGAGTACCGCTGTCACACCAGTAACAACAATACAACCAGCCAGCAGCCATTTTTTCCGCTTATCCATTCTCCTCACTCCTTATTCAACTGTAATATTTTCAGTCCCATGCAAAATGCACCGATGTATACAAAAAGACATAGGGTCATCAATGCGGCTCCAACCGGATTGCCATACAGTACGGACATAAATTCCGGCGAAAACAAACGCATGTATACAATAATACCGGCAGGAATCATACACATAAAAAGGAATTCATTGCGCTTCGCCCCGATCAGCCCCTCGATTTCATAAGTTGTTTCAATACGCTGCTGGATTTTTTCCACGCTGTCACGCACAAGCATGGCCAGCTTGCCGCCCTGCCTTTTTCCAAGAACCAATATTTGCGTAAAATTTTCAATCTCCGTATCCCGGCAGCGTTCCGCCATCTCTTCAAGACATTGGGCTGTGGGAATGTTGTGTTCCATTTTTCGACACACAAATTCCAGCTCTAAAAGCATTCTGGATTCCGGTTTAAGAATTCGTTCCATATCCTCCCATGCCCTTCTCAAACTTTGTTCTACCGTTGCTCCCGCCGAGAGTGAACTATAGATGGATATCATCACATCCTTAAATTCAAGACGCATCTGTTTTTGATACTTATTCACTTTCAATGCAGAAACCTTTGGAAAAAACAACAGATATCCCGGCCACCCGGCCACAGAATAAAGAATTGTATCGTAGAACAACCACCCCACCGCTGTGCAGAGCGCTATCCATAGAAGTCCCATTTGAAGGTGCTCCCGACACGTCAGACAATATCCCCCTTCATTTGTAAGCTTCACAGTCCGCCCTCCAGTTGGAGCGCTGCCGCTTCAAGCTTTTTCCTGTGTATCAGCCTGTTTCCTGAATATATAAGCCGTCCGGAAACTTCATCTTCAATTTTCTCATAACAGCCCTCTTCCCGAATCACATTTTCAACCTTGTCTTCCGCCACCTCTTTAAAAATGAATAATGGATTTAAACGTATCTCCCCGTCTTCGTATCCGACAACCTCTGTAATCTCTGTTACCCGACGGCTTTTATCCCGAAGTCTTTCTAATTGGACAATAATATCGATTGCCGATGCAATCTGCTTTCGTATGGCCATCAGAGGAATATCCGTTCCCATAAGCACCATTGTTTCAAGCCGGCTCAGCATCTCTTCCGGCGACCCGGAATGACCTGTGGAAATTGAACCATCATGACCGCTGGACATGGCCTGAATCATATCCACACTCTCAACGCCCCTCACCTCTCCTACAATAATCCGGTCCGGCCGCATCCTCATGGCACTCTTGATCAGATCCCGGATGCTCACCTGATGCTCTCCGTCCGCATTGGCATTCCGGGCCTCAAGCTTTACCAGATTGGTAATATTATGTATTTGGAGCTCGGCCGAATCCTCAATCGTAATTACCCGTTCATCCTCCGGTACATATCCCATCAATGCATTAAGCATCGTCGTTTTCCCCGTGCCCGTACCGCCGGAAATAAATATATTATATTTTGCCTGCACGATTTTTTTCAAAAATGCCGCTGCCTCTTCAGTCAATGCTCCCTGGCATATCAAACGTGTCATACTCATCGGCTCCTCTGGAAATTTCCTTATCGTGAGTATCGGCCCGTTTAAGGCCACAGGTTTTAAAACGACATTTACCCTGGAACCATCCGCCAGACGGGCATCCACAATGGGTGAAGCTTCATTAACCTGCCGATTGACTCCGGCCACAATTTGCTGAATGACATCTTCCAGTTTTTCATTGGATTCAAATGCCTTGTCCCATCGACGCATATGACCATTTTTTTCGTAAAAAATATCGCCAGCTCCATTCACCATAATTTCCGTAATATCTTTATCGTCCACAAGCTCCTGCAGCAAGTCCAAACGCCGGACCGAGTTAAACAGTTCCTGTTTCATCATCAGTTTCTTATAACCACTCAAATAAACATTTCTGCTTGCCGAAACAATCAGTTCATCAATCTGTCCCATAATTTCTTCATCTGACCATTCACCACCGGTTTCCAAAGTCTCCAACAATTCACTTTGAAGCTTCTTCTTCAGCAATTGATAGTTTTCTTTACACTCCATACCTTTCTCCCTTATTCTTCCATCATTTTCTCCAGCAACCCGTTCATTCCCATATAAGCTGTCATCTTTTCAAATTCCCGTTTCCTAAAATCTCCAAAACCATCCTGACCCCACTGTACGTAAATCCGGTCACACCACATAAAAAGCTCCATATATTCAGGCATCCGCTCAAACACAAGAATGACCGTTCCGTACCTGCTTTTTCTCAAGGTATCCATATAAAAATAATGCCACGCTTCCAATTTCACCTCCATGCGGTCATACACTGTCCGAAATCCCCTGAGATAGTCCATGTCGCCCTCTGAATACACCCAATCACTGATTCGCTTTCTTTCCTCCTGTTTCTGCATATGATAATAAAACCATTCACCCAAGCCATTTTGATCCGAATTTTCCACCGGGAATGTGGAAAATTCCGCCAATGATATAAGCAGCACCTCCCCGTTTTTCAATCTTTCTCTCGCCTTTTCCACCGCCAGACGCTCCGCCTCCGGCCCACTGGCCGGGCCATAAATGCCAATGACCTCCGTATCTTCGACTGCTTCCTCGCCGAATATTTCCAACAGATCTTCATAAAGCTTTTTCGCCGACTGATATTTATCAATCACCGGCCAGGCCCCGTCATACCCACTGTCGTCTTTCAGCAAAATAATCTGACACCCGACAATTTCTAAAAGGCATTCATCTCCTTCTCTACTTCCGTATTCCGTCAAAGCCTGTCCTGAAACCAGCAATACCTCCGGCATTTCTTTAAGACATGCTCCCAAATCCGTATAGGTTTTAATCCGCCACAAAAACCCGGGATGCCGCCTCAAATATGCTGCCAGCCGTCTTAAATATAACAGCTCAACATCACATATACACATGTGTCCGTAAACCATACGTTCCTCCCTGTTCAGAGATGACATCTATATACTATTTTGATACAATAATTGGAATTTTTATTCAGAATTGAATGGATAAGTCAATTATATACATGAATATCTGCTTTGTAAAGCCTTCGAAGCTACCAATCCTTCGAAGGCTTTCAGCTTTTTTCGACTTGAAAATACGATATATTTGTCCATGCAACATAAGGTTTTATCGAAGTTAATCACCTCTCGTTCTTTGCCGCAGATATTTGTCAATGAAATATCTGCCAAAATCCAATGCCATACAGGGCAACGATTCCCGGAATTCCAAGAAGTGCGGCGACAGCAAAATTGACCAGGTTCATTCCCACCGGTACAAAAATGCCAAAACTGCCAAAAATAATATTTGCCAGTCCTATCACCACCATTCCTGCAATTCCCCGAAAAAGCCCCGTCAGTACACAGCGCCCCTGCTGGAATATAAGACTTCCAATAAAAAAACAAGAGCTTAGAATAATAATCGTCATTAACAGTTGATTCTGTGTCATCGTCTCACCCAAAATCATTGATTATTAAATCATACGCTCTTGTCTTATTTTTTATGCCTGCCCCCATGGGATACAGGTCCTTTATTACTTTTTCACTTTTTTTCGCCCAGTCTTTTTGGCTGTTCCTTTTTTACTTTCGGTTCTTGTTCTCTTTGCGGCCGACTTACGCAGGTAAGATTTTCTTGCCCTGCTTCCTTTGGTCTGTGATTTTTTTGGAGGAACATAGTCAAAACAGAATGCGACCATTCCGAAGGCCGGCAAATCGTATTGTATGGAATTGTCCTGATAATCCCATTCGATTGGCTCCGAATGAATCGGAGCTTCATTCAGCATCTCCTCCCCGCCATAGACTTTTCGGCTGTTATTGAAAATCTCCGTATAGATTCCCGGACATGGCACGCCGGAGCGGAACCCTTTATAAACCACCGGCGAAAAATTAAAATGGAACAACAGACAATTTTTGCCGCTCTTTGTCATCCGACAGAAGGTGATCATATTGCGCTCTGTATCACCGCCGTTAATCCACATAAATCCGGCTTTTTCATCATCCAGTTCATACAACGCCGACTGGCTTCTGTAAAAATGAAGTAAATCTCTGTAATAATTGTTCAGTTCCCGATGGGCCGGCTCATTGTCCAAAAGGAACCAGTCAATACTTCTTTCTTCACTCCATTCCCGAATCTGGGCAAAATCCTGTCCCATAAACAATAGTTTCTTTCCCGGATGAGCTGTCATAAATCCGTAGGCCACACGAAGATTTCCAAATTTATCCTTCATCTCTCCCGGCATTTTACCAATCATGGACCCCTTCATATGTACAACCTCATCATGAGACAGCACAAGAATATATTTTTCACTGTAGGCATAGGCAAAGCTGAACGTCAGCTTGTGGTGGTCATATTTACGGAAAAATGGGTCGACCTTCATGTATTCCAAAAAGTCATTCATCCAGCCCATATTCCATTTATAAGTAAATCCAAGCCCTCCGTTTTCCGGTATTTCCGTCACCATCGGCCAGGCCGTGGATTCCTCCGCGATCATCATCGCCCCCGGACATCTCTGGTGAATGATTGAATTTAAATGTTTTAAAAATTCCACCGCCTCTTTATTCTCACGGCCGCCTTCATCATTCGGCACCCACTGACCATCCTGACGGCCGTAATCCAGATAAAGCATTGAAGCCACCGCATCCACTCTGAGACCATCCACATGGAACTTTTCCAGCCAGAACAGTGCATTGGCCACAAGGAAATTGCTGACCTCCGGCCGATGGTAATTAAAGATATAGGTTCCCCAATCCGGATGTTCGCCCCGGCGTGGATCCGGATGTTCATATAAGGCCATTCCGTCAAAACGGGCCAGACCATGCTCATCCTTTGGGAAGTGGGCAGGAACCCAATCCAAAATAACTCCGATGCCCTGGCTGTGCATATAATCAATAAAATACATAAAATCCTCTGGGGTCCCATAACGGGAAGTCGGCGCATAATAACCTGTCACCTGGTACCCCCAGGATGCATCCAACGGATGCTCGGCAATACCGATTAATTCCACATGGGTATACCCCATATAATTTACATATTCGGCCAATTCCTTTGCCAACTGACGGTAGCCGACAAAACCATGGTTTGCCCCATCAAAACTCTTTTTCCATGAACCGAGATGGACTTCATAAACAGCCATCGGCCGATTTGTCTCATGGGGCTTTTTCTTGGCTGCCTCCCACGAATCATCCGTCCAATGATAATCCCGGATATCTGTGACGACCGATGCATTTTCCGGTCTCACCTGACACAGATTTCCATAGGGATCCGCTTTATAAAGAATATCCCCGGACTGGGTCCGGATCACATATTTGTAAAGTTCGCCTTTACCTACCCCTGGAACAAAGGTGTCATAAATTCCAAGTCCCTCCACCGAATCCATTGGATTTTTATCAATATTCCAGCCATTAAAGTCACCGACAACCGAAACCCCGGCCGCATTCGGTGCCCATACAGCAAAATACGTCCCGGCTTCCCCGTCCTCTTCCGCCAGATGGGCTCCCAACTTTTCATAAATTTCATAATGTCGTCCGGCTTTGAACAGATAATTGTCAAATCCCGTAATTCTATGTTCCATATAAACCCCTCATTTCACTTGGTAAATTCGGCCTTCATGTCCTTGAAGGACCATATGCACCCGTCCACTTTCCGCCGGAAGTACCTGTCCCGACATTAAATCGCAGATGCTGCTGCCCGATATCGGAAGATTGATATCCACACTGGCTTCCGAATCGTCATTATTTAAAGCCACGATACAAGCATCACCCTCAAAGCGGCGGCCGTATACATATTGGCGATTTGTCAGCAGTAATTCGACATACTCTCCATAAATCAGTTCCTTTCTGGAAGAACGTATCTGAGCCAGTGTTCGAATCCATCGGGTCAAATCCGTTTCTTCCATCTCGGAAAGCACCAGTTTCGGTCTCAACGGCGCATCGCTGCCGTTCACCTTCTGTCCGTGGATTCCGAACTCCGAACCATAATAAATCGACGGAATTCCCTGAATCGTAAACAAAAACATATATACTGGAAATAAGTCCTCCGGAACCGCCAGCTTATCGATAATCCGGTCTACGTCATGATTATCTACAAAATTATATAAGACCGCATCCCTGCACAGTCCATATTCTCCAAAGAGACGGCGCAGCGTGTGGGCCATCTCAAAATAATTATGGCTGTTATGAGCCGAATAAATACCCTTATGCAGCTCATAATTTGTCACAGAGTGAAGCATTCCCGGAGCCACCCATCGGCTGTAATCCCCGTGAATGACCTCCCCCATCAGCCAGAAATCCGGCTTCAATCGCTCCGTCTCTTTACGGAGACGGCGCATAAATTCAAAATCCAGTACGTCGGCACAATCCAGACGTATACCATCAATATCAAAATTCTCAATCCAAAAACATACCACCGACATCAATTCGTCTGTGACCTGGGGGTTCCAGACATTTAATCGGGGCAGTTCCGGATATCCTCGCCAGGATTCATACCAGAATGGGTCTCCCAGGGGGCTGGTGCCGTCAAAATTCACCTGGCAATACCAGTCCTTTCCCCATGAATCCCATTTCTGTTCCTGAAGATTTTTAAATGCCGGAAATTCTCTGCCAGTATGATTAAATACGCCGTCCACAACGACTTTTATTTCCCGCTCATGACAGGCATCCACCCACTGTCGAAATCCGGCGTTATTTCCAAGGCGGCGGTCCACCTGACGATAGTCCCTTGTGTCATATCCGTGACTGGTCGATTCAAACAACGGTCCGATATAAACCGCATTGCATCCCAGTTCCTTTATATGCTCCACCCATTCCTCTCCAACGGCAAAAAATGGATCCGCCCCCTCCTGAAAAGGCATCGCCGAGTCATTGCGTTCCGGTGCACCGCATAATCCCAGGGGATAAATATGATAAAATATTCTGTCTTCGAATAGCATCAGTCAAAATCCTCCGGAAGTAATGTAAACATACTTGCCTCTTTATATGCATTATCCAGCACTGTCATAAATAAGTTTTTCATATTACGTTTTTCCAGATTGACAACAGCCTCATCAATGACAGCCATAACATCTTCATAGTTCACGTCTTCCCCGGTTATCGTTCGTTTTTCAAAAATTTCCCGAAGAGTTACCATTCGGACTTCCTCCGAAATTTCATAACCACGCCGTTTTGCATAGGATTCGGCCAGCTTCACCAGCTCACTTTCATCATATTTTGAAATATTGATGACATTCAGGAATCGGGAACGCAGCTTCGGATACTTTTTCCACAATCCGTGAAGATCCGATTCCGAATCTTCAAGTACGATCGCAACCTTCTGTTCGTCCTGATTTACATAATCCGAAATAATATTAACCGACTTTTCATCCAATCTTCCCGCGCCGCTGATAATCAGACAGCCTCCGGATATTTTTTCAAATACCGGCGAAAAATCCATATTATTCAGTTCTTCAGATGTAGCCCGAACGATCTTTCCTTTATCGCACATACCATAAGTATTCAGTGCTTTGGCAATACCGATGGAAATCTGTGACTTCATGCTTTCATCCGTGCCGGATACAACAAAATTAATATCATATGGTGCCAGAATATCTTCTTTTTCAAGAAGTGAAGATTCCAGCTTTGTAAATGTTTCCGCCAGCTGTTTTTTAACATTCTTAATATCAACCGCCGTAGAGAAAATATCCAGAACCGTATCCGGCACCGGTATATCCTCCATGACAATTTCATCTTCGTCCTCAGCCGATGCTGCCTCCTTCTTTTCCACTTCTGCAACGGTTTCCTCCGGCGCTTCCGGATGTGTCTCGGCTGCCGTATCCGCTTCTGGCTCAACTTTTATCTCTTTTGGACTTTCCGACACGTTTTTCGCTACCGTTTCTCCTCCAAAGAATAAATCCAGAGCCGTCTGATCCAGCTTATTTTCAATAACTTCATCCTCTTCTGCTTCTCCGGTAATATCCTCCGGCGTTACCATACGCATGCGGCTGCTAAAATCCTCCTTCTCCACCGGATGACCAGCAGGTCTGCTGTTCTCAACATTTCTCTGGATTCTTGCAATAAAATCCTGTTGGTTCACATCCGAATCGGCTTCTGAAATTATTTCGTCCTCTTCCTCATCTTCATCTTTTCCAGCCAGAATTGCTGCTGCCTTTGCTGCAATTACCGCTGAGTCAAGAACCATGGTCGCTCCCATATCTGTTCTTTTTTCCTCCGGCTTCTGAACTGGTACCTCCGGCTCCTGGATTGCCACTTTTGGCTCCTCAGTTATTACTTTTTCGTCTGACCCGGAAGACTCCGCTACTGCCGCAGCCAGAAGATTCTCTTCCGTTTTCGTCTTTGCCTCCACTGCCATCGCTTCCGTACGTCCGCCTTCTTCCAGATCATAGACATCTGAATACTCGTCATCATCCTTCATATATTCATCCACATTCAACGGAACATTCAGGCCGCTGCGCTCCAAAAGTCCTTCTGAATCAAACATATAAGTCGCACCTACTGTCTGATGCATATCCGGTCCCGGGTCACCGGTACCTCTGCCACCGTTGACTTCTGCTTTAAGTGCATTGGCCATGTCCACATATTCACCATGACCAAACCACAAGATAATTTCATCACACTCTCGAATACATTTTTTATCTTCACCGGCTTCATGATAAAGCTTCGCCAACTCATACGCCCATTCCTCAATATATTCATAATCTTTTAGCTGTTCCAGAGTATGGATGAGCACGGACGTCCGCTCACCCTTTCCCTTGTCCAGCCGATATCGGAGAATATACCGGTGCAGATCTCTTGACGCCACAGAAATAAACTCTTTATAGTAATATTCCGCTTCTGAATAGCTTCCCTTTTCAATATACAGGCTGGTAAGCAGATCCAACGCCCGGCGTCCCTTCGGCATTTTTTCATAAGCTTTTAACAAAACTTTTTCTGCCAGATCATTTTCGCCTTCATGTAAAAATATCTCACCCAGCAAACACAGGGAAGATACGTTTTTCATTTTATTTAAATCCAGCTTTTCAGCAAGCTTTACCGCTGTCACATAGTCCTGATCATATGTACAACTCTTGATTTCTTTCATTAAATCAGCTTCATTAAATTTTTCCACGGTTTCATCTCCTTACAACTATATGCAATAATTACCCAAAATAATTTTAACATACTTGAAATTTCTTGACAATAGTTGATAAGACCGTGGCCATTTGCCCTGGCACGAAAAAGCAGCCGCCCTATCGTCTTCCTGATAAGAACGGCTGCTTAACAATGAACTGGTTCAATCATACTTGAATTCCTTTCCTACTATAACTTGATATATACTTCATATCAATTATAATATATTCATCTCACTATTTAATTTTTTTGGTATATCTTAATTTATAATAATAATACCTAAATCATTTAACTTTTTTATTTTATATTCATCGGAGTATTTTTACAATCAACTTCTTTGCTACTTATGCAACTTATCTTGTTCTTACAATAATTAGATGATTACTTATAATTGATGAACTTCTTCCAGGCTATCTCCGAATTTTCTATCATATACTGACTTGTATCTGGACTCTTTAATAATTACGATCAATTTTTATTTTTTCTTAAGTTCTTCAACAACCTGTAAATATTCTTCTGCTATTTACAAATCATCGGCTTCTTAAATTTTTACCTTCTCGCAAAGAATATAATCATCTGAATTATTGAGCATTTACTATTTCATTGGACTCACCCCTTATTTTTATTACTTCTTTGTTTGTTTATGTCTATATTATAATCATGACGCTTTCATTTGTCAATACATTTTTTAAAAATATTTTAATTTATTTTTCATTTTATTATATATAGCTTTATTTATCTGTTTTTACTGTTTTAATTTTCATATTTTTCAGTTAATTTCCACATCACATAAAAATGCCGAGGCCCTTATATCTCCACAAGGCCCCGGCATTGTTTCAAATAAAATCAAAAACTTCCTGTTCAAATTCCAGCTTCTCGTATTCCATCGAAGCTACATCCACATTCGAACTGTAATCCACAACAACGGTCTGCTGCATCTTATCAATCATCTTCTGTCCCAAAATATAATTGATGTCGAATTTACCCGTAATGGCCGGTGTGGCTCCCCGGGTCGGTACGATCAGTTGAACATGGTTTTTCCGAAGCAGTTCAAAGATTGGCTGCCAGATATAAATATCCTTGGCCGCACCAAAAGGATTATCAATAAAGATAACTTTCTTCAGATCCGAGCCGTCTCCGCCACCGGAATATACCATGGAAATGTAATTGATCACACCGATCAAAAACTGGATGTAGATTCCCTGGGACTGTCCCGTACTTCCCACAGCCTCTTCATATTTCAGATAGCGGCTCTGTTCTTTCACCCGTTCCCGTTTATAAAGCTTTAAACGAATACTGTTCATATCGGTAACAATGACCGAGAACAACCGCTTCCAGGAAAGCTGCTGACGGATGTAAGCCACCCGCTCCTCCTGGGTGCTATAGGCGTCCGTCCTGGCTACAATATCGTCAATGTATTCCGACATGCGTTGTGCATACATTTCTTCTTTAACATACGGAATCTGCAGCATGACCGTCGGAATCTGCTTACCGTCCAGCACAATACGGGAATAGACCGGAAATCGCTCCAGTTCGGCCTTAATGCTGACACACCGCTGCAGACACTGCCTTTCAAATTTTTCCTTGATCTGGACCATATCCCGGATGGTTTTCTCGATGCGTTCCTTTTCAAGACGGACAATCTGTGCCGTCTCCGCCAATTGGCCCATCAACTCTCCGGCCTCCGAGGCTGTCGTCGGGATACCGGTCTCCGTCCGAATGGCCTCCGATAATTCAGAGGCAGAAAGCAGGTTCAGGCTCTCAACGGTCTTTTCCTTGTCCCGCTCGAAGCCTTCCCGCTTCCTTTGAATTTCAGTACGCAGCCGTTGGTATTTTTCATTGATTTCCCGATGTTTTCTGCGAATATCCACATCCATTCCATAAGTTTCTTTCGTCCGGTTAAAACGAAGGTTTTCATTGCGGATGGTCCGCTCCAAATCCCGCTTTATATCATCGTATGCCCTCAGATCTCTATAGGCATTCTGGATACTGTCTTCCGTTTTCTGATATTTTTCTTTCATCTCAGTCAACGCCTGACGCTGCTGTTCCATAAATGCGGCATAATCCACATATGGCATCTCCACACGCTGAAATGCTCCATATTTTTCCTCAATGGTACTGACACCATGAGCCACACTTCCGAAAAGCTTATTCTTATCCTCCCGGAATTGAAAAAGGGTATCGGCCTGACGCTCTATTTCTGCTTTCAGCGAAGACAGCTCCTGCTCCATTGTTTCAAAAGCTGCCGCATCCAACGGTATCAGGCGTCGTTCCTTTGCCATTGTTTCCAGCAATGTTGTTTCCACACCCCGCTTCTGGATCATGCGCATTGTTGTATCCATCATCTGCTGATAACTCTCCAAAAGCTGTTTCTTATCTTCCAGATCCGAATGTTCTTTTTCATAGGATTCTTTCAATGCTTTAAAACGCACATCAAGAGCCTCTCCCGTCAGATTATTTTCTCCTGTCTCCCCCGGCACATAATAGGTCTCATACAGAGAATGCCACTGGTTCTCCATCTGTTCCAGCGCTTCACGAAGCGTTCTTTTCTGTGCTGCCAGCGCTTCACCGGTTTCCCTGGCCCACTGCAGCTTATCCCCGGCCTGTTTCTGCTGATTTTCATTCTCCTGAATCGCCGTCTCCAACTGCCGTTTCTTCTCCTGCAGGGTTGTCAGCCGCTCATCAATGGCCTTCATCTGTTCCAGCACATCAATATCTTCATCTAACGCCTGATTTTCCTCATTCACCTTCTTTAAAGACTCTACGGCCTCATCCCTGCTTGTCTCACACGCCTTTAAGGCCGCCTCGTTCTGCCCTGTTTTTTCTTCGAGAACTGCCAGTTCTTCTTCAATCTTTCTCTGGCGTTCCGCCCGTTTTGCATAATGCTGCCGGTAATTCAGTTCAAAACCGGCCATATATTTCCTGTCGGCATCCATCGTCCGTTCCCGGTCTTTCAGTCGTTCAAGAGTGTTCCTGTTCTCTTCCAAAATCTTCTCCAGCCGTTCACCGGCCTCCTGGCGCAGCGCAGCATCTTTATACCATTCCGGATTTTGTGACAAGAAGAGAATTTCTTCCCCGGTCACCACCTCCTCCTGGCGCATGACCTGTGCCAGAGAAATTACAGGTACAAGCCCGTCTCCCAAGTCCATTTCAAGCAGAACCCGATCTTCTTTTATTTTAGACAGACCACTTTCCAGAATAACGGCCTCCGGCAGGAATGGAATTCGCTCTAACAGTATTTTCCGATCATAATCATCGATATTTTTCAGGTAATCTCCGCCGAATATACATTTTAATCCATGGCATCGTCGTATGTATTCAATTACAGTCTCCACCGCCGCACTCGGTACAGCCGGACTTCCCTGCCGGAAATTATCCAGCTGTTTTTTCAGCCGTTCGATCTCTCTGCGCTTCAACTCACCGTCCAGAATAACCTTTCGAATCTGACGATCGATCAGTTCCATCAACGACTCCCCGTCATCGGCACGATAAATCCGAACCAGTTTATCCCGTTTTTCTTTTTCCCGGGCATAGCTGTCCATAAATACTTTGACATCTGCTTTTTCTGCTTCCAGATATTTTCTTCTCCGCAAATGGTCTTCCTGCTCGAGCGTCAGCCGCTGAATCTCAGTCTCCTGCATCGTCTGAAGATTCATCAATTCCCGATATTTCAATTCATTCGCCCCGCGCTGCTGTTTCTTTTCCCTCAGCGTTCGGCCAATGTTCTCCATAAATAATACGGGTACCTTTTTGCAGAGAAGACGATACTGCCTATTGCCTTCATTTTCAAAACCCGATATTTCCTTCATCTGGCTTTGTAAGACCGCACCTTCACTAAACATCTGGCGCTCCTTTTCCTGAGCTTCCGCCAGTAATCCCGCCGTCTCCCCGGCCGCTTTTTCCACTGACCACACTTTTTTATTTAAGAGCTGTCGTTCTTCCTGATTCAGTGCAAACCGTATTCGTGCCAGTCGCTGCAGCTCTTCCAGAAGCCCTTCACTATCATTTTTATCCTGAGATAAAAATATCTTCAAAGTTTCCCATTTTTTCTTCACCTGAAGATAATCGGCATAGTCCTTCACACTTTCTGCCAGAGCCAATGCCTGTTCCTTCTTGCTCAGGGTCTGCTTCATCTGTTCCAGACCGGCCGCATATTTTTCCGTATCCGCTTCCAGCCATTTTAAATGCTCCTGACTTTCCTGAATCTTTAATGTATCCAGTTTTCTGGAAATCTCCCGGATATGTTTCTCCGCATGCTCTTTTTCCTTCTGACAAACTGCCAGTTCTTTCTCCTTCTTCCGGTTTATCCCGGTCACTGTATGATAAGCGCGTATCATATCCGTATCCAGTGCTTCTTTTTCAGCATAAACCTTTTTCAACAATTCCACGCGACTGGAAAAACCTTCTAAGATCTCTGCCTGGCGGTCATAATAGCCCATCTCTTCCTTACGGCTGGCCAGTTCCGCCAGCTTATCTTTAATCTGAATCAGGGTATCCGCCATATCCCCATCTGTTTTGCCATTCTGTTGAAAAGCCCGCTGGATGACCTCTTCAATCAGCAGGTCCTCCACCACTCTTCGGGTTGTTTTGTATCGATTTTCAAAATAGGTCCGTACATGGCCTTCGGTCTTATTAATTCCCCGCAGAATCTCCCAATGACTTTCATAAAGGCCATAACTGCTGATGAAGCGCTGATATTCGCCCTTCCGCTCAAAAATATGAACCTCAATTCCCATATCCCGTCGGCCAAGTTCCTTTAAATAGGACTTTAATCCGGTATAGGTCACCCGCTCTTTTCCGTCGCTTAACGGCAGATTGACCAGATCATTGTCATTGTACCCCCGATAAAATAAAACGTAATTGAAATATTCAATGGACGCTGTCTCCCGAAGCTCTTCCCGGGCCTTCCGGGCACAGAAGCCCGTCAACATATATTTATATCCGTCATGAATGAACCGGTCGTCCAGTTTCCACTCAATCAATGAGTGAATTGTCTTACTTCCCTGTTCTGTACGGAACAACTTTTCAATGGGCTGCTTATCATCCAATGTACAATTGGGTATCAGATTCTGAAACAACAGCAGCATTAAAACACTTTTGCCTCCGCCGTTGGCCAGATCATAAAGGGCATTCCTGCCGTCGAACCGAAGAATAAAATCATCATAAAACTGGGTTCCGAAATTATATTTCACATTATTCACACGAATCCGATTAATATGAGGCATCTCTATCCCCTCCTGTTACAATGCTGTACAAACGCCCCCGGTTCTCCTCGTAATAATTCTCTGCCAGGGCACGAAACCGCGGTTTCACATAGTACCGTCCCTGGGATTCGAAAAATAAATCCTGGGAAACGAGAAAGTTAAAAACAAGCTTTACAAATCCGGTCTTAGAGCCTCTGGCTGCTTTCAATGACGCCATATCTTCATTTGACGGAACAAGCGGCATGTCCTCCCACAGCGATGCCAGCGTCTGGAAACTGTTTTCTTCCACCGCATTTAATGCCTGTCCATGCAGCGCCTTCAACGCCTTCTGCATCGAACTGTCCGTCTGGGTAATAACTTCTTCACACCGTACATAATCCGTGTAGGAAAAGGTTCCCGAATCCTGATAAAATAAAAGAATAATATTATAGATAATAAAATAGGCCAGATATAATTCCCGGTTCAGACGCAGACCGATGACCCGCTTTAATTCATCATTGGTAAAACCAAAAACCCGGTTACCGTCTCCGGCCGTCACATACAGGCTGCTGCCAAATTCATAAAGGCTCAGATTGGATTTCTTTAAAATAGACATGAGAATATCATAGACCTCACTGTTATTCTGATAAGCCTCATATAAATCCACATGTTGGGCACTGCTGACTTCTTCCCCTACAATGAGCAGCGTAAATATTTCCATTGCTTTATCCAGATTTCCATGGTCCATCACATTCCCTGCCTTTCAAATCGTATATTTGTCAAATAGCCCCGTTCCCCAAGATCGATTCTCTCCTCCGGCAAAAATTCCAGTATAAATTTCAAATCCTCATATTCTTTATCCCGATTCCCGCGCACCAGTTCGGCCATGACTTCTTCCAAAAATGTATCCGGATCATCACGAATATGGGCCAGGTCATAATAATCCTTCTGGCTCAGATGCACCAGAAAGGCATAATAATCCCCATTCCTGAGAATCGTATCCGTAAATTTCATGACATAAAAATAGTGAAGTTCGGACAGAGTCAGGCTCTTTCTCTGCAAAAGCAGATCAAACAAAATCTTCAAAAGCAACCGATGATTATGACGGATTCGCACTTCTTCTGTCTCATCCTCAAAAACATAAGTTTCTTCATCACCGGCCGGAATCGCCTCCCCTGTCTCTTCATCCTCCGAGCGACAGGTCATTAAATCTTCCAGCCGTCCGAACTGAAAAGTTTTTCGAATTTTCAATCCAAATAGTGGTGATGTCATGGCCTCCAGCAGCCGGATATCATCCTTTTCCATAGCTTTTCGGAGCAAATCCGAAAAATCCATCGTACGCCGAAAACGACTCCGTTTCGCCTTCAGCATCATCTCGTCCGCCTGAACCTGAAGATTTGTGCAGGTTTTCAGCAAGGCCTCATGACGGTCCATCGCCTTTTTCAATTCCTGATTCAGATAGTAAATCTCCTCCATAGTCTGGGGCTGATAATGTTCCTCCCTGGCTCTTAGAAGCGCCTTTTTTACCAGTTCCAGATTGGTATCAAAGAGCTTCTGTTCCTCGTCAAACCATTGAAGTCCTTTTTTAGAAAATGTTTCCAACGCCTCCATGCCCTCAAAAATATTATGGCTGAGCAATGTGACGATCTCGCCTTGTTGCAGCATCAGCCGGGTAACTTCACTGTTGATCCGGCGAATCACATCCACGCCGCCGCGGAAATTTTTCGAACAAATCATTTTTTCCAGCAGAATCTGCTGAATACTGATCCTGCTCTTCTCCTTCGTCTCCTTTGTTTCCAGATAGAACTCAATACCGTCCGACGAAATGGAGTAACATATTTCTCCCTCCTGATAGCTGCTCTCAAGCAATCGGGTCCTTCCCTGCTTCATGCACCGTTTCTTTGGATCATAATATTCAAAATAAAAAGGACGGCCCTCATTAGTCAGCTTATCAAATATGTACTGGATCAGAGCCGCAGAGGCATCTTCATCCTCCTCAAAATCAAAATCTCTAACAAGAAGCTCCCGAAGAAAGTTCTCATAATCTCTGTATATTACTTTTCGGTCGTTAAAACTGTTTTCCTCAATAAAAAAACGGAGGACCGCCATGGTGACATACCCCATATCAATCCTTTCATAACGGCCTTCCCTGAACTGATTCAGAGAATGATCGCAAAGTCTGAAAAACGGATAAAACTTTTTCAGATTCACCATCCGTTCTTCATGCTCATCAATGATATCATGGATTAAGATATGGGATTCTGTCCTCATAGGAGCCTCCTTGCATTAACAAATATATTTTTGAATAACACCAATTAATTGTTCTTCCTGGGAAGAATCATAGCGAATCAAAAAGGTATTGCCCTTAAACTGCCGCGGTTTGATCAGATATGCCTTAAATCCGCCCTTCGGCAGTCTGTCTACCGACCGAATGTCGCTCCACGGCACGTAGCCATAATCATGTACGAGAATACCATTCGTAAAAATCTTTGTCGGGCTGATGGTTCGAACCGCCAGGAAAAACAACAGGCCGGCGATGAGAATCACCGCTCCCGTAAGCACCGAGTAGTAACTCTCCGGCATATTCGCAGTCGGCGTATTTTTCTCCGTAAAAAGCCGAATAATAACAACAATGCCGACAGCCAGAATAAATATCAGTGTCAGCCATTCATTTCTTGGCTGCTTCACAGTGATCAGTTTTTCTCCATAGGATTTATCCACATGAACAGCTTTCCAGATCTGAGTCAGAAAAAAAATCAGGAAGCCGATAGCAGCCAGAATAAACGCACCTCCATGAGCCAGTTGATTAATGATTTCATTCATTGTGTGTTTCCCCTTTCGCTTCTATACGTTTAACTTCATATCCCCATTTCGGATATAGCCCATTTTCCGCATACCCTGGGCAACCCCCATTGTAACGACCGCCGGTAAAAGAAAATGAAAAACCATAATTTTTATCAATACAAGCACCGGTGATTCCATAGCCACCATCGTCTGATAAGTCATGATCGACCCCACCAGACCTGAAGTTCCCATGCCCGAACCCGTGGCATTGTTCACCATATGGAACAACGGTGATATGGCGATCGGTCCAAGGAGCGCCGACGACAAAATGGACGGAACCCATATCAAAGGTCTCCGAACAATATTCGGCACCTGGAGCATGCTCGTCCCAAGTCCCTGGGATAAAAGTCCTCCCAAACCATTATCCCGATAACTGATCACCGCAAAGCCGATCATCTGGCAGCAGCACCCAATCGTTGCCGCTCCGGCAGCCACACCGTTTAACCCGAGAATAATTCCCAGAGCCGCCGAACTGATCGGTAATGTCAACACCATCCCCATCACTACAGAAACGACAATTCCCATAACGATCGGCTGCTGTTCCGTTCCCCAGTTAATAATCCCGCCCAGCCACGACATAAAGCCGGAAATCGGCGGTCCTACAATAATCCCTACCACACCACCGGTTAAAATCGTCACCGCTGGTGTCACAAGCAAATCGATCTTTGTCCGTCCGGCAACAAGATGCCCCAGTTCAATGCCTATATAAGCCGCAATAAAGGCGCCTAAAGGCTCTCCCGGCCCCGAAAGCACCATTGCTCCATTTTCCGCAAATAAAGTTCCCGCTGAAATGGCACTGGCATAGGCTCCGATCATTCCCGCCGCTGCCGCAGACAAAGTCACATACACCGACTCTTTAAATTTATAAGCTACGCCCACGCCGATACCAGCTCCGGTCAGCCGCTGAGCCACCAGAGCAAAAGCAGATATATAGGCCCCGATATCGCCACCGATCATATCCCCAACCTGCTTCATGATCGTTCCTATGATCAACGTTGAAAAAAGTCCGAGTCCCATGCCGCTCAATCCGTCGATAAATATATGGGACAAAAATCTCTGTATTCCTTTCATATTGCTGTCTCTCCTCTACTGTATCACTAAATAGCCCCGCGCCTTCAGGTCTCTCTCGATATTGTCCAGAATACGTTCCGACGATGCCTCTACCGTATGAATATGCATGCCGTTGGAAATCTGGAGCAGAGGCCCGGCTTTGCTGGAACCCATACGCTCATAAAACTCCATGACATCCTGCTTGTTTTCCAGGATCAAATCTGCCTGAATCTGTCCATAAACATCGTGGGCAACGATGACATTTAATACTTTTCCTCCATTATCCACGATCAGAGAGAGTTCATCCACAATCTGCTCCTTCGTATGGTTCACCATGAAAGAACGACGGTATTTTTTTGCAGGCCCCTGCGTATATAAAATATATCCCTTTGGCGTAGCAAAAATTTCCGCATTGCCGGCCCTGAGAAGGGCGATATCCTGTACGATAACCTGACGGCTGACACCAAGCTGTCTGGAAAGGGAACTTCCGGAAACCGGCCCCGAACTGTTTTTTAAAATATCCAGCAGCTTTTCTCTGCGGACATCACCTTCAACCATACCATTCACCCACTCTAAAACTGTCATGTCATATAGTTTCTTAATGATTATAGCACAGGAATTGACATATGTAACATACTTTTTCACGAAATAATCCTTGCTTCCACGGAAACTCTCCGCTATAATTCTGTAATGTAGAAGGAGTTGTAAGTCATGTTTCGCATATGGATGAAAATTTTTAAAGAAAACCGCCTGGTTCAGGATACAGTCATCGCCCTGGATGACCCTGATATGAGCCGGACCGCCAAAGTCTTTCAGGCTGTGGCAGATGCCAGCCTCATTTTTGATCTGTCCCAGCCAATCTGGTTGGACGCCAATATCCGTGAATTTAAAAGGCATAATAAGACCCGTTTTACCCAGGATAATTTTGTCGAAGAAATTCCCTTTGATTTTCTGGAAATTCATGTCATTGAAGAGGATTAGAAGCTTATGATGTATATATTATTAATTATCGGTTTTTTTCTGTTAGTAAAAGGTGCTGATTATTTCGTTGAAGGAAGTTCGGCTATTGCCAGACTTTTAAAAGTGCCTTCTGTAGTCATCGGGCTGACAATCGTAGCCATGGGAACCAGTGCACCGGAAGCCGCTGTCAGCATCACCGCCGGCCTGGCCGGAAGTAATGAACTGGCCCTGAGCAACGTCATTGGTTCCAACCTTTTTAACCTGGTACTTATCGTTGGCATATGCGCCCTCATAAAGCCTTTTATCGTGGACCAGAGCATTATGAAACGGGATTTCCCAATCGCTATCCTCAGCTCGGTCTTACTTCTGTTTTTTATACGGGACGACTACCTCTCCCGGACAGAGGGATTGATATTGCTTTTCCTGATGGCTGCCTATCTTGTTATGACGGTCATCTCGGCCATCCGAAATCCCATCACCGTCAATGATATGGACCGGCCTCTGCCGATGCACACCAGTCTGATCTATATTGGTCTCGGCCTGGCCGCCATTATTGTCGGTGGCGATCTGGTCGTGGATAATGCCTGTCGGATCGCCGCCGCCTTCGGTCTCAGTGAAACCCTTATCGGTCTGACCATTGTTGCCATCGGCACTTCACTGCCTGAATTGGTGACATCGATCACCGCTTCCAGAAAAGGCGAAAGCGGCCTGGCCCTTGGAAATGTCGTCGGTTCCAACATCTTCAATATTATGTTTATTCTCGGCATGTCCTCCACCGTCCATCCGATTGCTTCCGATGCGGCTGCCTTTACCGACATTCTTATTTTGATTGGTTTGACTTTGATTATCTATATTTTCTGCAAACTCCGCAGACAAATGGGACGGTTCATGGGCGCAGCCTGTGCCGCCGCTTATCTGATCTATTCTGTTTATATTGTCCTGCGCTAGTCTGAGACGGCATGAGCCCTGTTCGTTCATGCCGCTTTTTCTCTGAATATTCCCCAAGCTCGTTTCATAAGTTGATAAAAAAAGGATTTTCTCATTATGAAAACATTTCTAAAGACCGGCTGTATCGTCTGCACACTATTTCTCCTTGGTACTCTTTTTTATGAATGGATTTATCCGGATATCTTTATCACCGCTTCGGCCAGAGCCGATGAGGGACTAATCGAATTTCTCCCCACCGACGCACCTGTCGTTGCCCTGACCTTCGACACAGTTTCAGAAAGTGACACGACATCCCAGATTCTCGATATTCTTGAAACCAACCAGGTCCCGGCTGCCTTTTTTATCACCGGCGCCTGGGCGGATGCTCATCCGGAAGATGTAAAACAAATTGCCAAAGCCGGCCATATTCTTGGCAGCAGCGGAGAAAACCACAAAAATATGGTCCAGCTATCCGATGCCGAATGCGAACACGAACTGGCGGCCCTCCACCAGAAGATCAAAGACCGGACCGGACTGGATATGACCTTTTTTCGGCCGCCCTACGGTGCTTCCACGCCTCAGCTCATTCAGCTGGCCAAAAACTGCGGCTACACTACGATCGGCTGGAGCTGTGATTCCATGGACTGGAAGGACTATGATTCGGAAGCCATCATCAATGCAGTATGCCGCAATTCTCAGCTAAAAAGCGGCGCCATTATACGCATGCATCTGGGAACCGAAAACACGCCGGAAGCTCTGAAAGCCATCATCCTCAATCTAAAAGAAAGAGGCTACGATTTCGTGCCTCTTTCTGAAGTTCTTTAAGTTTTATTTTTTCCATGTCGATGGTGCAAACAAAAGTAAAATCGGGAAAATTTCCAGACGTCCAATCAGCATATCCAGGGATAATACAAGTTTGGACAGTACCGAATAGGCGCTGAAATTGGACACAGGGCCGACTGCACCCAGGCCAGGCCCAATATTGTTAAAGGTTGCCGCCACTGCTGAAAAATTTGTTTCAAGATCAAAGCCATCCAGGCTCACCACAAGCAGGGAAACCACAAAAATCACAAGGTAGGCCGAAAGGAATGCAAATACAGACCGAAGCATGGTATCATCCACAACCTTTCCCTCCAACTTTGTAACCTTCACACTTCGCGGATGAATAAGCGCTGCCATCTCCTTTTTTACAGATTTCATATATATGATAACCCTTGAAACTTTGATGCCGCCGCCCGTACTTCCCGCACAGGCCCCAATAAACATAAGTGTGAGCAAAATAGCTTTTGAAAAAGAGGGCCACAAATTAAAGTCGGTGGTGGAATATCCCGTCGTTGTCATAACAGACGCCGCCTGAAATGCCGCATGATGGAAATTATGCAGTATGCCTCCTCCCTGGACCGTTAAACTTGCCGTCATTAAAAAGACAGCGCTAAAATAAATGGCAAAATACCACCGGACCTCTTCCATAGAAAAGGCATCCTTTGCTTTCCGATAAAGAATCAAGAAATAAAATGAAAAATTTACACCAAAAAGCATCATAAAGACGGTCGTTACGACCTGAAGGTAAGGGCTGTAACTGCCCATACTGCTGTTTAATACGCCAAAACCGCCGGTCCCTGCCGTACCAAAAGTAATACAGAGAGCATCAAACACCGGCATTCTTCCGATGATCAAAAGAATGAGCATTATAATCGTCATACCCAGATATATTTTGTACAGCGTGATTGCTGTGGCTCTCAACTTCGGCACCAGCTTGGAAACAGAAGGCCCCGGTGATTCCGCCTTCATAAGCTGCAGATTGTGTTCGCCTCCGGCCAACGGTAAAATGGCCAGAATAAATACGAGAACCCCCATACCGCCGACCCAGTGGGAAAAGCTGCGCCAGAGCAGCATACACCTGGACATGGCCTCCACATCCGGCAGGATACTGGCTCCCGTTGTCGTAAATCCAGAAATGATTTCAAACACAGCATCGACAAACGAAGGAATCTCACCGCTGAAAACAAAAGGAAGACATCCCATAATACTCATTACGATCCAACCAAGGGCCACAGATATATAACCTTCCTTGGCGTAATATGTCGTCTTTTTCGGTTTTTTTAAAGAAAGCAGTGTTCCGACACCCAGACAGAGTAAAGCGCAGACAACAAAGGCCAGACCGCTGCGTTCCCTATAAATCACGGCCGCTGCCATCGGCAACAGCATTAAAAGGGCTTCGACCTTTAAAATACAGCCGATTATGTATCGTATACTTCCATAATTCATAGCTTACTTCACCGCTCCGTCCAAAATATCTTCTATCCGGCTCAAATGGGTACCTGTCGCCGCAACGACCACCTTATCCCCGGGCAATATACAATCCTGACCGGAAGGTATGATGACCTTATTGGCACGCATAATACTGCAGATCAATAAATTCGGTTTTAATTTAAGATTCATCAACGGCACATTGATCACCCTGGAATGGTCTTCCACTGAAAATTCCAACGCCTCTGCTTTGCCGTCGGCAATCCGGTAGACCATCTCCACTTTGCTGTCCCGCTCATCAATCATGCTGTTCCCCAGATCCCGGACATACTGGATGATATGTTCCGCAGTCAAGTATTTCGGACTGATGATACTTCCTACCGGAATACTTTTAACGATACCTTCGAAGGCAATTTTATTGATCTTTGTAATCAGTTTTGCCTTCGATACCTGATGAGCATACAGTGACAGCATGATATTCTCTTCATCAAAATTGGTCAGCGCCACAAAGGCATCCATCTGCTCCAATCCCTCTTCCAGAAGAAGTTTGCTGTCCGCCGCATCCCCGTAAATAATCGTTGCCCTGTCCAATCTCTCACTCAGCTGATTACACCGCTGTAAATTACTCTCAACAATGGTCGTATTCACTTTCGACCTCAGCAGTCTCTGAGCCAGATAATAGGCAATCGTTCCACCCCCGGCAATCATAACATTGCGAATCGGCCGGGTCGGTATTCCGATCACATTAAACAGGCGGTTCATATCCTCTGTCGGTGCGATCATGGAAATGGTATCCCCTTCCATCATCACCGTATTACCGCTTGGAATGACCACATCATCTCCCCGCTCTAAAATACAAACAAGAAAATGATTGCCATATTTAACGGCAGCATCCATCACCCGAAGCTCATGCCATGGCGAGCCCTTTGGAATTTCAAAACGCACCATATAGGCCCGTTCCTTTGCAAAAGTATCCACATCCAGAGCCGATGGCACCTGAATCAGTCGTTCAATGTCTCTGGCCGTCGCCAGTTCCGGGTTTATAGCTACCGATAGTCCCAGTTCTTCTTTGATAAATCCAATTTCATCCACATATTCCGGATTCCGCACACGGGCAATAGTCCGACAGTTACCGGCCTTCTTGGCAATGAGACAACTGAGAAGGTTGACCTCATCATGTCCGGTCACGGCGATCAGCAGATCCGCTTCCTCAACGCCGGCTTCCTTTTGTATTTTATAACTGTTCCCGTTGCCGATATATCCGATGATGTCCAGCGCATCAACCGCCGCCTCAACTCTTTCCGCCCGCGGTTCAATCACTGTAATTTCATGACCTTCTTCACTGAGCTGTTCAGCAAGTGTGTAACCGACTTTGCCGCATCCTGCAATAATAATTTTCATAACTCTACCTCAAAATAACCTTTAATGAATTTAAAGCTTTCCCATGCGATAGATACTTTCCGTAACAAACTTTTTAAACAGAGGCGCTACCCGATCCGCTGCCTGCTGTACTTCCTGGTGATTCAAAGGTTTTTCGGAAATTCCCGCTGCCATATTGGATATACAGGAAATACCGCAGATTTTCATTCCCATATGGTTGGCAGCAATGGCCTCACAGGCCGTACTCATCCCCACAGCATCTGCTCCGAGTATCCGGCTCATCCGAATCTCTGCCGGAGATTCATAATTCGGCCCCGTAAACTGGAGATAGACCCCCTCTTTCAAAGGGATCCCCAGTTTTGCCGCCCCATCCCGCAAAACACCCTGAAGTCCCTCGTCATAAATATGGCTCATATCCGGAAAACGCGGACCGAATTCTTCAATATTCTCACCAATCAAAGGCGATGGTACAAAATCAGAAATCTGATCCCGAATCAACATTAAATCTCCCGGTGCAAAAGTCTCATTGACTCCTCCGGAGGCATTGGTCAGGAATAAGATCTCCGCTCCCATCAACCGCATCAGACGGACCGGAAGTACCACATCTGCCATCGGATAACCTTCATAATAATGCACCCGACCCTGCATGGCCACCACCGGGACCCCTTTTATGAAGCCAAACAAAAAGCGACCTTTATGCCCGGGCACGGTAGATACCGGAAATCCTTCAATTTCCGAATAATCCATCGTACATTCCAGTTGTATACTCTCACCATAGTCGCCCAATCCGGAACCAAGGATCAATGCCGTCTTCGGACGAAAATCGGTCTTTGCCCGTACACAGTCCAGACATTTCAAAAGTCGTTCGTACTCTTTTGCCATGACACCCTCTCCCTTCAAGAATAATTTCATCTGATAGAAGTATAAAGTGAAAAAGGGGCGCCCTGCGGCGCCCCGAAATTAAGCGTATACGCGAATCATAGAAGATATCTCCTGAACAAAGGACATATCATTCAATGTCTGCATGGCCGCTTTAAAATTCTTTTCCTGAACAACATCTGTGATAGCCACAATCTCTGCCGTATCACAGCCTGCTGGTTTTTGAATGATTTTCTCAATGCTGACATGGTTGTTCCCAAGAATACTTGCCACATTACCAAGCACTCCGGCACAATCTCTGACAACCATACGCATAAAATATTTGCTTTCAATATCACCAATCTGTTTGATCGGCAACTCTCTGTAGCAAGTGCATCCGAACATGCCAAGGCACTTGCCCTTAATATTCCGGGCCACCTCAAGCACATCACCCACGACCGCACTGGCCGTAGGCATCTCCCCGGCGCCTCTTCCATAAAACATCGTATCATCCACCGCATCGCCATGAACAAATACAGCATTAAACACATCATTGACCGATGCAAGGGGATGTTCTTTACTGATCAACGTCGGATGTACACGAACCTCCACGCCGTTGTCCGTATTCCGGGCAATACCGAGCAGTTTGATCACACAGTCCATATCCTTGGCATATTTAATGTCCTTCGAAGTAATATGAGTAATTCCCTCAGTATACACATCATCAAAGGTAATTCTGGAATGAAAACCGATGGAACCCATGATCGCCATCTTACGTCCCGCGTCCAGACCTTCCACATCAGCCGTCGGATCGGCTTCTGCATAACCAAGCTCGGTAGCCTTCGCAAGGGCCTCTTCAAACTCCATACCTTCCTGTGCCATCTTAGTCAGGATATAGTTCGTCGTGCCATTGACAATACCCATGATCTCCGTAATCTCATTCGCGATCAGACACTGTTTCAACGGCCGGATGATCGGAATACCGCCGGCACAGGAAGCTTCAAACATAAAATCCACCTTATTGGCTTCCGCAGCATCTAAAAGTTCTCTGCCGTGGACAGCGATCAGATCCTTATTGGCAGATACGACGCTCTTCCCTGAATTCAGGCAGCGCAGAATAAAGGTCCTGGCCGGTTCAATGCCCCCCATGACCTCAACAACCAGCTGAATACTGTCGTCATTCATAATATCATCAAAATTCTCAGTCAATAAAGATGCATCCACATCCTTACGGGTTTCCGGAATGCTCTTGACCAGAATCTTTGCAATCTCAATATCCGCACCCACTCTCTGGTACATATCGCTTTTACGCATCTGGAGCAGCTTGTAAACGCCGCCGCCGACAGTTCCGGCTCCCATGATGGCAATTCTAATCGATTTTGTCTCTTTTTCCATGGTAAATCTCCTCTGTTTTTACATTTCCATGTGTACTATTCTATCATGATTTTTTTATTTGTACACAGAAAAATTGATAAAAGTCACCTGTTTCCATTGTTTTCACCTACATAAACAGACATAATACGGGCGGTATCAAAATTACCGGCAGGTAATTCGCCACCTTGATCTTCGTCACTCCGATCAGATTCAGTCCCAGGGCAATGATGAGAACCGAACCGGCACAAGTCATCTCCCCAATCGCATAGTCCGTCAAAAAGGGGGCGATCAACCCGGCCAGAAGCACCAGCCCTCCCTGAAAAATGAAAACAAAAATATCTGCCAGAAGAACCCCAATGCCCAGACTGGCCGCTAAGACACAGGACGAAATCAAATCCAGCGTGGCCTTGGTATACAGCATCTCACAATCTCCGGTAAGCCCGGCCTGCAGAGAACCGACGATCGTCATTGCTCCCACACAAAATAAAAGACTGGCCGTTACAAACCCTTCCGCTACCGTAATCTGCCCATCCTTTTGCCTGAACCGCGCTTCCACACAGGCCGCTAACCGATTCAGCTGCTTATCAATATCCAATAACGTCCCGATCACTGTACCGATAGCCATTGATAAAATAAGTACCAACGTATTCTCTCCCTGAAGCGCGCCGGAAATTCCGATAAACACAGTACATAGTCCGATTCCGATCATCAATGCCTCTGTGAGTTTTTCCGGAATTCCCCGTTTTAAAAACAGTCCGACCAGACTTCCGACCAATACTGTCCCCACATTAATCAAAACGCCTAACATCTCTACCCCCCGATTCTTTGAATATCTCCAGTATTAATAATATACATAACGTTAAATTGCTTGTCAACAGTATTATTTATTCAGATAACGTGCTCACGCGCAAAAGTGCCGTTAAAAAAAGAAAGTATCGTGCTGCCGCTCCGTAAAAAGCCACAAAACGATACTTTCACTTTTACTTGTTATCAGGATTCTGATTCCGCCGCGGATTCGGAGGAATTCTCTGTTTCTGCAGAAGTTTCTCCCGATTCACCAGCCACCGATTCACTCGTTCCTGTTTCGCCGGCCGTTTCATCCTCAGCAGTTTCGGATACCAGCTTATATGCTTTCCATGCTTCCGATTCAGTATAACTTGCCTCATTAATCTGCTGGCTCATCTTTTCATCCACACTTGTGGATTTCTTATTATTCTCAGCCGATGTGATGGATGCCTGAGTAGCTTCCTCATCATTTAAGGAAACACATTTGATAATATGATAACCATACTGGCTTTCCACAAGATCACTGATCTCTCCCTCACCCAGTTTCCATGCTGCGGTATAGAATGGCTCTACCATGGAGGACATGTTCACAGGATCATAACCATTTTTATCAAAAGAAAATTCGAATCCGGCATTCTCGGAACTGTATTCGTCGGCCAGAGCCTGGAAATCTTCACCGTTCTTTGCTCTTGTCAAAGCTTCCTCGGCTTTTTCTTTCTGTTCAGCCAGATAGGCTTCCTTCTCTTCATCCGTCATATCTACGTTGTTGCCTTCATCATCCTTCTTGGTTGTATCTGTCGTAGAGATCAGTACATGCTGAACCTTAATACAGGTTGCATCTGCCTTTTCTTCATCCGTCAGTTCAACCTCTTCCGCATCAAACATCGCCTGATAAACATTACCCGCCAGGGTGCTCTTCTGTACGACTGAACGAATATTATCTTCTGTAAAACCTTCTTTTTCCATTACATCTTCACCAATATTGGTCTTGAAGTTTTTTACATATTCCTCAACCGCCTGATTATCTTCATCACTTAAAGATACACCGTAAGCCTCTGCCTGACTGTTGAGAATGATCGTCTGAACAAGCTGGTCTGTGATCACATTTTTCATGGAGTCGCCTAAAGTCACGCCATCCTCGACTTCCATATCCCAAATCGAAGGGCCATAATAGGCTTCATATTGGTTTTTCATTACATAAGCATACAATCTGGCTTCGCCCATACTGATACTTCCCTGTTCCATCGTCACCGCCGCATCTTCGGACGCTGCACTTGCACCTGCTTTTTCCTGATTTCCACAGCCTGCCAGAAGTGCCGCCGTTATTGCTCCAATGCTCACCACGGATAATATCCGCTTCATAAATGCTTTCATATAATCTAATTCCTCCCGATTATGTTATTCGTCACTTTGTCCATTATAGATTATTTCACATTTTCAAGCAATCCTTTTACATCTTTTATCACATTTTTTTCACATTTTAAAATATCCTGCTGCTCCTCTTTGCGCATCTTCAATACAAAATATGGGGTCTCCCCCGGTTTGAACCGAAGTCTCCGTCCATATCTCTCAATCAGTGCCGGAATCCGTTCAACGCATACTGCCGCCTGATTGTACATAAATATCTTTGTCTCATCACCCCGGCAGGAAAGCTGAGTAATACACGCCTCATGGGCCTGGGCCTTTAACAGTGCAATATCAAGAAGATTCTGAGCCGATTTCGGCAGATCGCCAAACCGATCACTCAGTTCATCGACCATTTCTTCATACTCCTCTTCATTAGAGATACCGGCAATTCGTTTATAAATTTCCAGCTTCTGAATCTCATTTTTAATATAAGATGCCGGAATATAAGCATCCAGATTTAAATCCATCACTGTCTCAAAATCATTCTCTGTTACCGTCTCACCCTTAAGCTTTAAGACCGCCTCATTGAGCATTTTACAATAAAGATCATAGCCCACCGACTCCATATGGCCGCTCTGCTGCTGCCCCAGAAGATTTCCCGCTCCCCGGATTTCCAAATCCCGCATGGCGATCTTAAATCCTGAGCCAAACTCTGTAAATTCCCGAATTGCTGCCAGACGTTTTTCAGCCACCTCCCGAAGGACCGTATTCCGGCGATAAAGCAGAAAAGCATAAGCCGTCCGATTTGAACGCCCGACCCGTCCCCGAAGCTGATAAAGCTGTGACAGGCCAAGACGGTCCGCATCATGAATGATCATTGTATTGACATTGGAAATATCCAGTCCGGTCTCGATGATCGTCGTGGAAACCAGCACATCAACCTCTCCATTGATAAAACGGTACATGACCTTTTCCAGTTCCCGCTCACTCATCTGACCGTGGGCAAAAGCCACCTCCGCTTCCGGCACCAACTTCTGAATGGCCGCCGTCATTTCCACAATGCCATTTACCCGATTAAATACATAATAAACCTGGCCGCCCCGGCCAATCTCCCGGGAAATCGCTTCCCGGACCATTTCTTCGTTATATTCCATGACATAGGTCTGCACTGGCATCCGGTCCATAGGAGGTTCACTCAGTGTACTCATATCCCGGATACCGATCAGGCTCATATGAAGGGTTCTTGGAATCGGTGTGGCCGACAACGTCAACACATCCACATTTTCCCGCAGCTTTTTGATCTTTTCTTTATGGGCCACGCCAAAACGCTGTTCCTCATCTACAATGAGTAATCCCAGATTCTTAAATTCAATATCTTTTGACAAAATCCGATGGGTTCCGATCAGAATATCCACCATACCTTTTTTCAGTTCTCTGACCGTCTCTGCCTGCTCCGTCTTTGTCCGGAACCGGGACATGCTCCGGATGACTACCGGATAATCTTTCATCCGCTGAACAAATGTATTGTAATGCTGCTGAGCCAAAATCGTTGTCGGCACCAGGAGGGCGACCTGTTTACCATCCTGAACCGCTTTAAACGCCGCCCGGATAGCCACCTCTGTCTTTCCGTAGCCGACATCACCACAGATGAGCCGGTCCATGATCCGCTTACTTTCCATATCCCTTTTCGTCGCCTCGATAGCCAAAAGCTGATCATCCGTTTCTTCATATGGGAAAGCCTCTTCAAATTCCCGCTGCCAGATAGTATCCGGTCCGTAGGAAAAACCCTCCTGAGACTGGCGCGCCGCATAAAGCTTCAATAAATCCTCAGCCAGATCTTTGACCGCACCGCGCACCCGGCTTTTTGTCCGATGCCATTCCTGTCCGCCCAGTTTGTTCAGTTTCGGCCGTTTCGCATCAGCCCCGGCATATTTTTGAATCATATCCAGCTGAGTTGCCAGAATGTAGAGATTATCTCCGCCGGAATATTCGATTTTGATGTAATCCTTTTCAACCTTATCGACTTCTATCTTTTCTATGCCTTTATACACACCGAGCCCATGGTTCTCATGCACCACATAGTCGCCGATATTCAAATCCATAAAGCTGTTCAGCTTCTGTCCGCTGTATTCGGTTTTCTTTTTGCGCCGTTTCTTCGCCTCTCCGAAAATATCGCTTTCAGACAAAATCACAAATTTAATGAGCGGATACTCCACACCGCTGTGTAGATTTCCATAGCAAATGACGATCTGCCCCGGTTCGGCAATCCGGTTCATCGTTTCTGTTACCACAGCCGGCAATTCATACTCCTGAAGATCTCTGGCCAAATGCTCAGCCCGTGTTCTGGAATTTGCCACCAGCACCATACAATACTTACTTCGTTTCCATCGTTTCAGATCTTTAACAAGCAGTTCAAAATTCCGATGATAGGACTGAATCGACTGAACCTCCAGATGATATTTATGCATTGGAGAAAGATAGGCTATTTTCTGGTCCAACGTACTTAACATCAGACTCCGCCATTTTCCGAGCCGTTGAAACAATTCTTTTTCCGAATATAAAATTTCCATCTGGCCGGGAATAATATAACCTTTCTCCAGTCGTCCCTTCATACTTTCTTCAAATTCTCTGGTAACGCCTTCCGCCTTTTCCTGAAGTCTTGCCGGTTCATCCAGAAAAACAAGCGTTTCATTTTTCGGAAAATAATCCAGAAAGGATACTGTCTCCTCATAAAAGTAACGAATCAGGCTGTCCATGTTCGTACTGCCAAAGGAAAATTCAAAAGCTTCTTTTGCCTCATCATAAAGATGTTTTAAATGGCTCGCTGCCTCAGGTCTTCCTTCTTTCTGAAAAAGCCGGACACCCTTATCCACATCTTTCTTGATCTTTGCCATTCCCTTTTGTATCCTTACCTCTGTAAAGACCATTTCGGCCGCCGGATATATGGAAATTTCCTCATGGCGTTCAATCGAGCGCTGACTTTCAGCATCAAAACTGCGGATCGTATCAATCTCATCGTCCCAGAATTCTATCCTGTAGGGGCAGTCGTCCGCCAGATTATAGATATCCAGTATTCCACCCCGGACAGAAAACTGCCCCGGACCTTCCACCTGAACAGCTCGCTCAAACCCCATATGAATGAGCCTCCGGATCAAATCCTCCTGGTCACAAATACCGCCTTCCCTCAAACGCATAATCTGCTGACTCAATTTTTCCGGCGGCAAAAGACTGTCCATCAATCCGTCAATTGTCGTGACTACCGTCACCGGCTCCTGTTCCAAAAGTTTCTGAATGACTGAAAGACGCTGACGCACCAAGGCCTGTCCGTGAACATCTGCACTGTAAAAAATAATATCTCTGGCTGGATAATCCTGAACATTTTTATCAAAAAAACGGTAATTCTCATATATTTCTTTCACCCTTTTTTCGCTGTGGGTAACGATCAATTTAAAAGGATACGCCTCAGAAAAACTGGCCATCCAGTGTGTTTTCTGAGCATCCACACACCCCTCCACGTAAACCGGGCATTCATTATCCTCCAGATTCTTACAGATATTTTTGTATTCACTTAGCTGAAGTAACGGCTCTCTGAATAACTTCATCGTGCATCCCTCTTCTTTGCATTATACTTATTCATTGCTGCTTCAATATCGTCCATGAGCATCAACTTCACTGCGCCGATGACCCCCTCCGAGGCCTCTTCCAGAGCCTCCTGTTCCGCTTTTGTGTATTTCGACAAAACATAATCAGCCAGATCCCATCCTTCCGGTTTATTTCCAATGCCTACCTTAATTCTCGGAAATTCCTGAGTTCCAAGGTGGGCAATAATATTCTTGACGCCATTATGTCCACCGGCGCTCCCCTTTTTCCGTATTCGAAGCTGTCCCACATCAAGACTGATATCATCATATATAATAATGATATTTTCCGGTTCAATTTTGTAGAAGTCTGTAATCTCCCGAATACTCTCCCCACTCAGATTCATATACGTCTGAGGCTTTGCAAGAATGACCCGCATGCCATCGATCATCCCCCGGCCAACCAGTGCTTTGTGTTTTTTTGTTGTCACATCGATGCCAAACTTATTTCCAATCGCATCAATCATTGTAAATCCAATATTATGCCGGGTCCCTTCATAAGTCCTGGAAGGATTGCCCAGACCTGCAATTAAATACATAATTCTCCCTCCTCAGTATTTAAAAGCATATACAGAAAGGCCGGGATTTGTCAAGCTGTTGCCGGCTTATCACACAAAAAACAGGAAGAAAAACGCATCTATTTTTCTTCCTGTTTCAATCAACCCCATATATTAACTCTTAGAACGCCGCTTCTTCGCTCTCCAACGCAGCTATTTCATATTTCTCCAAATTAATGCTCTGAATTCGCTCCCTTGTTTCTGAATTAATCGGATGGGCGATATCCCGGTATTCTCCGTCAGCCGCCTTCCGGCTCGGCATAGCAATAAATAATCCCTTTTCGCCTTCAATCACCTTGATATCATGTACGACAAATTCATTATCCAATGTGATTGAAACAACCGCCTTCATTTTTCCTTCTTTTGTTACTTTGCGTACTCTTACGTCTGTAATTTGCATGTTTTAAGTCCTCCCCAGGTTCTTTGATTATAAGATATATCGGTCGCTTTTCTCCACTACAATGTTAATCTTTCCTTCTTCAGCGACATAGTGAGAATCCGCACGGATCGTATCCCTGCTTTCTACAATGCAATTCTCAATGACTGTATTGTCCCCGATATAAACATCATTTAATATAATAGAATTCCGGATGACACAGTTATTACCAACATAAACTTTCTTAAACAAAATAGAATTCTGAACTTCACCGTTCACAATACATCCGCTGGAAATCAAGGCATTCTTTATGTTCGAACCCGGATTGAATTTTGCCGGCGGCAAATCTTCAACCTTTGATAAAACATTTGGATAATCTCTGAAAAAATATTCCCGTATATCCCGCTTCAGGAAATCCATATTCGTCTGATAATAGGACGAAATCGTGGAGATATTCTGCCAGTATCCTTCATGTTTGTATGCAAAAATTTTCTTTACATCTTTATATCTTACCAGAATATCCTGTACAAAATCATATCTGTTCTCTTCATGAGCCTTCTGGACCAGTTCAATGAGCAAACGACGGCGAATCACATACACACCGATGGATACCGTATTCGTCTGAGCGATCAACGGTTTTTCTTCAAAATCCGTAATACGTCCTTCGGCATCGGTCCGTACAATGCCAAAACGATGAATATCTTCCGAAGCATCACTCATATCCTTCACTGCCACGGTAATATCTGCCTTCGTCTGAACATGATAGTCCAGGATCTTATCATAATCCATCTTATAAACACAGTCTCCAGAGGTGATGATCACATACGGTTCGTGACATCTCCTCAGAAAATCCAGATTCTGATAGATAGAATCCGCCGTACCCATATACCAGGAACTGTTCTCTTCCGTAATAAACGGCGTCAATACAAATAAACCGCCCTGTTTACGTCCAAAATCCCACCATTTGGATGAATTTAAATGTTCATTCAGGGAGCGTGAATTATACTGTGTCAATACGGCAACCTTCTGAATGTGAGAATTGCTCATATTACTTAAAACAAAATCGATACACCGATAACTTCCGGCCACCGGCATCGCAGCAACTGCTCTCTTTTTTGACAGCTGACCCATCCGGTTATTGCTGCCTCCTGCTAATACGATTCCAACTGCTTTCATCACATCTCACCTGCCTTAACTATAGCTTGTCCGCTCGCAAGAAGTCCATTCGGATAGTCTGCTGCTTCTGTCTTGCCCACGATCGCCGTATTCTTTCCGATCTGAACGTCGGATGGAATAACAGAATTCTCTGCAACTGTCACCAGATCAAAGGCATAAACCTTTGGATTCAAAGCACTCTCAGCATATTCCCCAACGCTGAATACAACATTATCACCAACCGCAACATTCTCTGCAACGATTGCTTTATCAATGGTACAATTTCTTCCGATACGTGTGCCGCTCATAATAATAGAATCCCGCACGACCGTACCTTCTTCAATGACAACGCCGGAGCCTATGACACTGTTGTAAACTTCTCCGTAAATCTCAGATCCTTCTCCAACGATACAACGGTCCACCTTTGAACCATCCGCAAAATACAGAGGTGTTATCATATCATTATTCGTATAAATTTTCCAGAACTCCTCATATAAATTAAATTCAGGAATAATATCGATCAATTCCATGTTGGATTCCCAATAGGAACCCAGCGTTCCTACATCCTTCCAGTAGCCATTAAACTCATACGCATAGCAACTCTGAGTTTTCTCATGAACATATGGAATCACATGCATGCCAAAATCGCATCCCGGCTGGTCTTTTAACGTTAAAAGTGCTTCTTTTAATATCGGCCAATTGAAAATGTATATACCCATCGAGGCCAGATTACTGCTCGGCTTCTCCGGTTTTTCCTCAAACTCTTTAATATGTCCTGTCTCGTCCGCAACAACGACACCAAAACGACTGGCTTCTTCCCACGGAACCGGCATACATGCAATGGTGATCGCTGCATTTCTCGACTTGTGGAAATCCAGCATCACCTCATAATCCATCTTATAAATATGATCACCACCCAGAATAAGAACATATTCCGGATTATAACTTTCAATATATTCCAGATTCTGGAAAATCGCATTTGCCGTACCGGAATACCAGTCCGCATTCTCGCTGCCCTCATATGGAGGCAACAGCGTTACGCCGCCATAATTCCGGTCCAGATCCCACGGAATACCAATCCCAATATGTGTGTTTAATCTTAAATGCCGATATTGTGTCAGTACACCCACTGTGTCAATACCTGAATTAATACAGTTACTCAACGGAAAATCTATAATACGATACTTACCGCCAAATGCAACTGCAGGCTTGGCCACATGAGCCGTCAATACGCCTAACCTGCTGCCTTGCCCCCCTGCCAGAAGCATGGCTATCATTTCCTTCTTAACCACGTAATCACCTCTTGTTGTTCTGTATGATTATTTAATTATAGCACTTCAGGCTTGAATTGTGAACACTTTTTACTATTTTTTTCCTGCTCAACCCAAAAAAATGTTCAATATTCCGATTTTTTTCGACAAACCGTCTAAAACCAACGTTATTTTTGCACAATTTTTGATAACCTATTTTGTGCATATTTATTTTCTGTTTTAGAACCTTTCTTTTTTCCCAAAAGCAAGTTATAATGTATAATCATGAAATATGAATAAAATAAGGAAGTGTTATTTAATATGTATAAAATTAACTTTAACCGTCCGATAAAAATCCATTTTATGGGTATTGGCGGCATCAGCATGAGCGGTCTGGCAGAGGTTCTTCTTGAACGCGGTTTTTCCATCACCGGTTCGGATATGAAATCCTCGCCTATTACTGAAAAACTTGAACATCATGGCGCGTCTATCGTCTATGGACAGAAAGCTGAAAACATCACCGACGATATTGATCTGGTCGTCTATACTGCTGCAATCCATCCGGACAATCCGGAATTCCAGGCTGTTATCCGTAAAGGCATCCCTCACATGGACAGAGCCGAACTGCTCGGTCAGATCATGAGCAACTACAAAAATTCCATCGCTGTATCCGGAACCCACGGAAAAACCACAACCACCTCCATGCTCTCCCTGATCATGCTGGCCGGTGCCTGTGATCCTACGATTTCCGTCGGCGGAATTTTAAAAGATATTGACGGTAACATCCGCGTCGGCCGCTCTCAGAATTTCATCACCGAAGCCTGCGAATATACCAACAGCTTTCTGAAATTCAATCCGCGCATTGAATTGATCCTGAATGTGGATGCGGATCATCTGGACTTTTTTAAAGACCTGGACGATATCCGTCATTCCTTCCGTCTTTTCTCCGAAAAGCTGAATAAAGACGGCATCCTGATCATCAATGGTGAGATTCCGGATTTATCCTACTTCACCCAGGGACTTCCATGCAAGATCATCACTTACGGACTGGAAGCCGATGACGACTACACAGCAAAAAATATATCCTTTAATAAATATGCCTGCGGCAGCTATGATCTATATGTTAATGGAGAAAAACTGGACCACATCACACTGAATGTCACCGGCCTGCATAACGTCTCCAACTCTCTGGCTGCCATTGCTGCCGCCAGAGAACTCGGTATACCAATGGAACATATCAAAGCAGGTCTGATGAAATTTAAAGGCACAGACCGCCGATTTGAATATAAGGGTGAAGTGAACGGCATCACAATTCTTGACGACTATGCACACCATCCGACAGAAATCGAAGCGACATTGACAGCTGCAAAAAATTATCCGCACCGGAAAATATGGTGTGCATTCCAGCCACATACTTATACCCGTACCAAAGCGCTTTTACACGAATTCGGAAAGGCCCTCTCTCTGGCCGACCATGTGGTACTTGCAGATATCTATGCAGCCAGAGAAGCGGATACGGGAGAGATCCACTCCAAAGATCTGCAGGCAGAAATCCGGAGACAGGGAACGGAAGCGGACTATTTCTCCACCTTTGAAGAAATTGAAAACTTCTTACTAAAGAACTGTCATCCAGGCGATCTGGTCATCACTATGGGAGCCGGAGATATTGTCAATGTCGGTGAAGATCTTCTGAAATAACCGATTTTTAAGAGATTTTTAAACAAGGGCAAAAAAAGGGTACACAATTTTATCCACTTTTTTTACCCTTGTTTTTATTATACTTTTCACCACTTATCCACATTATCCACAGATTTATTAACATTTTTCCGTTTTAAACCTGTGGATAATTCTATTTACATAACTTTTTCCACAATCCATCCCCAAAACCTTCCAAACCTCTTAATTATTCAAGATATTTCGACATTTCTTCTGTTGCCGAAAAATGTATCCACAAAAGTTATCCACATTTTCCACATTTTCCACAGCCTCCCACCCTGAAATCGCGGCCTATTTCCAACCATTTCAAAACATGGTATACTAAAAACACGTTATATTATTTTTTAGGGTGAATGACTTATGAAATCGATTCAATTACATACAGACATGCCCCGGAATATTACAATGATTCCAAATGAATTTCTCGATCACTATATGTCCGGAGCAAATGGAGAATTTTTAAAAATTTATCTTTATCTGATTCGTTGGGCCGGCTGCCCGGAAGCATCCATCACGACAACTTCCATCGCCGACTTTTTTAACATGACTGAAAATGATGTAAAGCGTGCGCTTCGCTTCTGGGAACAGGAAGGACTTCTGCGCGTTGCCTGGGACGAAGAAGGAAATATAACAGCCATCTGTCTTCGTCCGGTAACGGCACCTTACGGCCGTGAAACAACTGCCGCACCTGTCCGTCCGGCAGCGCCGTCTCCATCTCCGTCGATGATTCAGGAAACAAACGGATACCGGATACCGGCTTATTCTGTCGATGATCTACAGATTTTTATGGAAGAACAAAGCGGCGACCAGCTCTTTTTTATCATCCAGCAGTACACAGGCAAGCCTTTGAATCAATCCGACATGAATACCATACTGTTTTTCTACAATGAACTTGGTATGTCTCAGGATTTGATCGAGCATCTTTTTGAATATTGCATTTCCAACGGCCACCGAAAAATGAACTACATCCAGGCTGTGGCCATCGGCTGGACGGAAGCCGGCATCACAACCGTTGAAGAGGCCAAGGCTTACTGCGCTTCATTTAATCAGTTAAACACTTCCGTGATGAATGCTTTTGGCATTAAAGGCCGATTTCTTACGGAGGATGAACTTATTTTTATCCGCCGATGGAATCAGGAATATCACTTTTCTCAGGAACTGATCAGTGAAGCCTGCCGCCGGACCATATTGACTGCCCATTCAGCCAGCTTTCAGTACGCGGAGAAGATTCTCAAGGGCTGGCGTGGTCATCAGGTCACAACTCTCGAGGATGTCCGTCGTCTGGACGACGCCTTTGACAAAGCAAAAGCGGCGAGAAACCACCAGGCTCAGGAAAGAAAAATACCAAAAACATCAGCTGCTAAAAAACCGGCTTCCCGGTTCCATAATTTCAATCAGCGTTCCTATGACTACAGCAACATGGAAGTCGAATTTGTAAAAAAACTTCATTCAGACAATCAGCAGTAACTGCCCCAGGAGGATAAATTATCATGCTGAATAATTCACTATATCAGACGGTCATGAGAGATTACGACCGGCGCCAGGCCGAGCAAAAACATCTTCAGGATCTGCGTATTCAGGAAATTTATGAAAAAATCCCTGAATACCGAACCCTGGAGCAGACCATTGTCTCTCTCTGTGCCGACGAAGCCCGGGACCGTGTTTTGAATCCGGCTCTCAGCCATTCGGATGCCGCCAAACGGCTGCACCACCAGATTACCGAATTAAAGGAACGACAGCGTACGCTCCTTATTTCCAGTGGATTCCCGGAAGACTATCCGGAACTTCACTACATCTGTCCGATATGCAAAGATACCGGTTTTTCAGGCAATGACCTGTGTACCTGTTTTCGTCAGGCCGCAGCCCAGAAAATTTATGATCAGTCACGTATTGCACCGATTCTTGAAACAGAAAACTTTGACACCTTTAACATCGGCTATTATTCCGAAGCAACAGATCCCCGTTTCGGTATCAGTCCGGCAGAAAATATGCGGACCATTGTTTCCAGATGCAAAGCCTTTATCCGTGATTTTGACCAGCGCTTTGCCAACATCTTTATTACGGGAAACACCGGCGTCGGAAAAAGCTTTTTAACCCATTGTATTGCCAATGAACTTCTGAAAGATTCTCGTTCTGTGCTTTACATGACGGCTTTTGATTTGATCGAAGCCTTTGAAAAACATACATTTGGTCCTAAGGATGAACTTGAAGACACATTTTATGAGGATACGCTGTTCGATTCCATTATGAACTGCGATACGCTCATTATTGATGATCTTGGAACAGAAACCGTCAATAATTTCACCGTATCCCAACTTTTCCTCTGCCTGAATCATCGCCAGGAATACCGAAAATCCACGATCATCTCCACGAATCTCCCGGTGGAAGCAATTCAGGACATTTACAGTGAACGTATCTCTTCCCGAATCATCAGCTATTATCATATTTTCCTTATTTTCGGAGAAGATATTCGTATTAAGATTGCCCGTTCCAGATAATGTTCTTTAATAAGTGCAACTTTATCCAACGACTTTCGACAAAATTCTTGACAATAAAGATATAAATAGTCCATAATGATTTATTGGTTATAAAACACAAATCTATCAATAAAAACCCTAAAAGTACGGAGGTAAATCATGAGTCAGCTCAACATCGATTTCAAAGAAACCATCCCTGTTGGTCAATTGGGAATCATCCCTCTGCAGAGCAGCTGGGAACTTGGCAAAAAAGTCAATGAATACATCGTTTCCTGGCGTAAGGAACGCGAAAGCGCACATAGCGGAAACATCCTTTTCGAAAACTACAAACAGGACACTTACATTATTGATGCAAAATGTTCCCGTTTTGGTTCCGGGGAAGCAAAAGGAACGATCAACGAATCTATCCGCGGAAAAGACTTGTACTTAATCGTCGACGTTACCAACTACAATATTGAATACAAATTATGCGGTCATATGAACCGCATGTCACCGGACGACCACTATTCCGACTTAAAACGTCTGATTGCCGCTGCTTCCGGTAAAGCACGCCGTATCAATGTTATCATGCCTTTCCTGTATGAAAGCCGCCAGCATAAACGTACAGCCCGTGAATCCCTCGACTGTGCACTGGCTCTTCAGGAATTAATGAGCATGGGTGTTGAAAACATTATTACCTTTGACGCTCATGATCCTCGTGTTCAGAACGCCATTCCGATGAGTGGTTTTGAAAGCATTCAGCCGAACTACCAGTTTATCAAGGCTCTTTTCCACTCCGTAAAAGACCTGACCGTAGACAGTGACCATATGATGATCATCAGCCCGGACGAGGGAGCTATGACCCGCGCCGTATATTACGCAAACGTCCTCGGTATTGATATGGGTATGTTCTACAAACGCCGCGACTATTCACGTGTTGTAGACGGACGTAATCCGATCGTTGCCCACGAATTCCTGGGCGCATCCGTTGAAGGTAAAGACGTTGTTATCATCGACGATATGATTTCTTCCGGAGAAAGTATGCTCGATACGGCCAGAGAATTGAAAAAGCGAAAAGCGAATCGTGTTTTTGTCGCCTCAACTTTTGGCCTCTTTACAAATGGTCTGGCTGCCTTCGATAAAGCTTATGAAGAGGGTACGATCAGCAAAATTCTGACAACAAACTGTATCTACCAGTCGCCGGAATTGCTTTCCAGACCATACTACGTGAATGTCGATCTGAGCAAATATATCGCTCTTCTGATCGACTCTCTGAATCATGACCATTCCATCAGTGAATTACTCGATCCGAATGAAAAGATTCATAAATTATTAAACAAGTATAACAATCACGAAATCTAATTTTTAACTTCAAAAAGAGGGAGTCTCGCTTGTATAACTGATTAGACAGTTATACAAGCGAGACTTCCTGGCTTTTTACCAAAAAAGAGAAGAACTTCCAAATTTATGGATATTTTCTCTTTTATTCTCTCTTCACTTATGATGTTTTCATACGATTTCTGTCTCCTGGCAATAAAGTTCTTTGATACATAGAGTCGCTTGTTTCCTTGTGCTTTTCTTTTGTAAATTTCTCTTTGGTTTTTAAGAATGGAGCCAGTGTCCAGATATCGTTACAATTCGAGAATATTTCCCGGTTTTAGCTGTACATTCCGCATATGGTCATCTTTCATGTGCATGAATATTGCATCCATGTCTGTTTTGGAATAACTGTTCCGGTCTCCAAATCTGGAGTGATGCATATCATACAGCATCTGCCGGTCAAGAAAGCGGCGGAATAATTCATGGTAGTAAAAAAACTCTTCATATATTCCTGATTTACCAGCCCCTTTTTTATTCTCCATTTTTTCACAAAGACTCCATCATCAAAGCAGCATGCTGCATCATTGCCTCATAGGCTCCATCACAGTCTCCGGCGCAAATAGCTCCCAGAATCTTTTTATGACAATCATATATTGCCTTTCTTGTAATCTTTCTCTCTCTTAATTGCAACTCCGAGCGATTAAAAAATCCCATTGGAGAAGATTTTAATTCAGAAAAATAGGAATCTTCCAGTGAATCAAAAATTTCTGCATGGAATTGCTGATCCAACTCAAAATAATCTCCAAAAGGCACCTCTTCTGACAAAGACTCTTCCATATCGAGCAGTAAATGTTTCATTCTCCGGACATATTTATTCCTTTTATCTGTTTGGTATTTCTTGGCCAAGCATCGAACGCAATAGCCCTCAACAGCATTGCTGAAATGATAGTGATGAAGCATCTCATCTGGAGTTATATTATGAATGCAAAAACCCCTGCTTGGCATCATATCCAGTCTTTTTTCATCACAAAGTTTCTGTACAGCTTCTCTGACCGGTGTCCTGGACATTCCCATCTGTGAAGCCAATATATTTAACGAATATGTCTGTCCATAGACTAATTCGCCATCATTAATCATACGAATAAGTTTATCGTATGCTTCGTCTTTCAACAGCATTGACATATGCGTTTCCTCCAAATACATATACTCTGACTTTAGATATGCTCTATTGTACTATATCATTCTTTGAAAGGCAAGCATTTAAAATCTCCTCTTTGATTTTTGAATACCGGTATATCTGTTTGTGTTTCCATGATATTTCACACCATCTTTTTATAAATCAACATATTTTTATGTATTTTTCACAAATATATGCTGTAAATTTTATTATTTTATCCAATTGACTCATTTTACGTGAACATGATATATTCTAATTGATATACTGGTACTTCCGGTATTCAAAAACACTATTAAATAAACGGAGGGAACACATATGTTAAACAAAATGCACGCCATGAACAGAGACCAGTTTAAAGAATTATCCACCAAAACAGATTTAGCTTTTCTTCCAGTAAGTCCAATGGAAGCCCATGGTCCACATCTTCCACTTAGTGCCGATGTACTGACCGCCTGCCAAATGGCAGAAGATACTGCAAGAAAACTCCAGGACAATGGCATTGAATCTTTGATTGCAACTCCAATCACTTACTGCCTTGCTGACGCAGCCAGCTGTTTTCCGGGAACCACAACCATTCGAGCTGAAACACTCACAGCAATTGTAGAAGATGTCTGCACAGGTCTGGCCAGACAGGGATTTAAAAAAATGATGCTCATAAGCGGCCACGCTGAAGGCCCGAGCATCGATGCCATTAAGCAGGGCGCAGAAAATGTAAAACAAAAATATTCAGATTTTGAATTTCATTTTTCTGATTTTTTTGCTGAAGGTCTTCCGAAAGCTTTTCATGTATGCAAAGGAGAACATCCTGAATGGGATATCCATGCAGGAGAAATCGAAACGGCTCAAATCATGTATCTTCATCCAGAATGGGTAGATATGAAAATTTTAAATACTTTGAAACCAAATCATGCTGCCGAACACTTCTTTGAAAAATGGGAAGCCGGTGTGGATAATTTCATAGACCTTGGCGCCCCAGATACTTATTTTGGCGACCCACGTGTTGCCACCGCCGAAACAGGAAGAAAAATCTTTGATATTATCAGCGATTTCATTGTAGAAGAAGTAGAAAAGAATTTATTAAAATCCGAAAATGACACTTTAAAAGAAGCAATCGGATGGAGGTATTCATTATGAATGAAGTGAAATTTGGAAGAATTCTTGAAACAGGTATGGGCGCCATCATGTCCCTTGTTCTAAGTTTTTCAGCCCAGGTACTTTTAGGCGCACCAATTACCATACGGGGGGTTCTCTTTGGTTGGGCAGGAGCCTTTGCCATTGCCGTCGCCATCAATTATCTATTTCCTGTCATGAACTGGTGCATTGTCATCACCAAAAATATCAAAAACAAGTGGGCTGAATACATCATTCGAGTTGCCATATTTTCTTTAATAGAAATTTTATTTAACAGTGTATGGTGTATGGTCAATTCCAATGTCATTGAATTCTGGCCTCAAAAGTTTCTGCCTTTATTATGTCTTGGAACAGCTGCTATTTTTATTGCCCTGCCTATTATGAGCAGAATAGCTGCCATTTTAGCTAAAGAATAATCAACTTTTGAATCCGCCTCTTTAAACAAGAAAGGGGGAGTATCAGCCAATTCGGCTGTTCTCCCCCTTTCTTAATCCATATAAATCGGCGTATATTCTACCCCCATGCGTTCCAGAGCGTCCATTTCCCTATGCTGACATGTAAATAAAATCACCTGGGCAAACCCCTGACTGCCAATCCATGATAATGTCCGGGCCAGTCGACGGTCATCATAAAATACAAAACTGTCATCAAAAATTACCGGCACGTCTTTTTTCGGGAAAAGGAGCTTTACCATCGCCAGCCGGAGCGCCAGATAGAGCTGTTCCCGCGTCCCGGCGCTGAGCTGAGCGCAGTCCACAAAGCGTTCGCCCGTATCCACTCTCAGATTCAATTCATTATCCACGACAACCCGTTCATATCTGCCACCGGTCAGCTCCCACATCATTTTGGACACTTCCGTATTCAGCGCCGGTCCAAAGTCGGAATGAATCTCTTCCGATAAATCCCGGATGATCGCCATACATTCGTCAATGATTTCCGCTTGTTCCTGCTCCGCCCGGACTTCTTCCGAAAGCCGCTGAATATCCATTTCTAAAGATTCTCTCTCTTCTTCTTTCTGCTCAAAGGTTTCTTTCCGGACAAACAACCGTTCCAGAGATTTGGTCAGACTTTCTTCCTTTTGCCTCAAAACCTCTAACATTTCATCGTCCTCTTCCGCCTCCATATCAAGCGAAATGTCATCACCATATTTTTCAAGATAGGGCTGCAATGGAATCTGGAGCTGCTCATACTGTTCCCGCAGAGCCTGAAGCTCTTCTTTCATCTGGCGCAGCATTTCACGGCCGCCCCGGCCGAACATATGCTGTTCCATCTCATCATGAAGTTCGTCCAGATTTTCTTTACTCTCACTGACCCGAAGCCCCATACGCTTTCTTCCCATTTGGAGAAGCAGAGCTGTCACCGCCAGCAGAGCTATAAACACAAGCAATATACCAACCCGGACCAACGGATTGTTTTTCAGAAAAAAAACAGCCACGACCGGAATCAGTCCAAACATCATCACAGAAAACAAAATAGCCAGGTTGCGTCCCATAAGCTGCCCATAACGGTCGGACAAATCATCATACTCTTCATTTGCCGCATCCCACTGTTCTTTCATCACATCAAAATCTTCCTCCGCAGCCTGGTGTTTGAGCCGGTCATATGCCGCTTTCTTCTGCTGATACTGGGCCGCCACATAATTGTTTTCTTCAATCAGACGAATAGCTTCCATCCGCTCCTGACGTTCCCGCTTCCGGCTTTCTCTGCCTGTCTGGCGTTCCGCCTGTCTCTGGCTGCGGACATGTTCCAGCATCGTCTTTTGCTGTTGGATTTCTTCAAGAAGCTTTTGGTATTGATCCGTCTCCGCCTCCATGGTCTCCGCCTGTACTTTCAAATTCTGAAGCTGTCTCTCCGGGCTTCGGTCAAACCGGGCCTTCTTTTCCTTCCGCAGATAGTCCAATGTCCGCTGTAAATCTATATCCTGATTCTTGGTCCGCTGTACATTTGCCATATAAGCCTGCAAAGTCAGCCCAAACCGGGCATCAATCGAACTTTCAAGCTGACCGATACTCAATGTATTCCTGAAATTCGTCCGATTTAAACCATCTACAAGATGGTCCATCTGACCGCCGGGAAGTAATATTTCCTTCCCCGTGCGAAGCTGCTCCACCCTGAAATATTCATCTTCCTTATAGAAATTTCGCGTCAGACGATACATTTCTCCCTCATGCTCGATCACCATCGAACCTTCATAGTTTTTCCCCTGCTCCCACGGTTGAAAACGGGCGTATTCGTCTTTTCTTGACGCCTTTCCCCGAAGACGCTCTACGCCAAAGAGCATCGCCTGGATAAATTGATGGAGAGTGGATTTCCCGGCCTCATTTTCGCCGTAAACCACGTTAATTCCCGGTGAGAGACGCAGACTTGCCTGATGAAAACGTCCAAAATGCGTTATATTTAACGTATCAATGATCATCTCTCATTTCCACCCCTTCCGTGATACATGGCCTGCAGACCATAGCTCAAAATTTGCTCTCTGCGATGTTCATCCATCGGCATCTGATACACCTTTTTAATAAACATCCCGATGAGATTTTCTGAATTTTCATTATACAGCCGCTCAAAGTCAAACCAGGGCAGCGTCTCATCCTTCACAGACACCACATTTCCCACGTGAGCCAGTCTGTCCAGATCATAAACAATATCCATATCTCTGTACCCCTTTAACACCACATTATAGAGATGCTCTGCACCCTCGATATGAATCTGCTGCTCCAACCACTGTTCCATCTCTCCGCTGGTCATATCCGTATCGGACTCCAAAACCAGCTCCCGATATTCTCTTCGGGAAGCCGGGCAAAACTGAATCCGCGTACCCCGATCGGTAATTTCTCCGTAAATATATCCTCTCGATCCCATATCCAGTCGATCGATTGGTTCCAGGGCCCCGGCATAAGCCATCGTTTCAGAAATGATCTCCGGTTTATGGATATGTCCCAGAGCCACATAGTCGAATCCCGCCGACAAAAGCTCTTTTTTCTGAATCGGAATATGCTTCTCGTCCCCGCCATGGGCAAGAAGGATGTGATATCCCGGTTTGTCCAACGGCCGCACCTTGTCATAGAGCGGCTGTTTAATCTCTCTGTGTTCATAACTCAGTCCATAAACCCAGGTATCCAATGCTTCTATGTATATGACATCCACCTTCTCCTGACGGAAAAAGTGCACATTATCCACCCACGAAAAATCCCTGTAATTAGAACCTTCTCCAATGTAATCATGATTTCCGGCCATCATTACCACCTGGACTGGCGCTATGGATTCCAGACGGTAATTCAGCTCCTTCAACTCCCGTTTCGTCGGCGGCCGGTGGAAAATATCCCCCGCGATCAGTATCAGATCAATCCCCTGCCGTCCGGCTTCTTTCAAAAGTCCGTAAAAGGTCGCTTCAATCTCTTCCGAGCGCTTCTGGGACCAGGATTTTCCTCTGTCGGGAACCGCTCCCATATGAATATCCGCCATATGGATAAATCGCATCTTACTCACCTCGTTTCTGACGACATACCTCATCGGGTATACCATTCGTCCTTTCTGTGTTTCGCATCAAACAAAAGATTATAATTTAAGATGGCATAATCTTTTAGTTTTTCCGGCAGCGACTGGGTCATATTTACTCCAAAATAAACGCCTTCACTGTCAAGAAACATATTCGCCGTCAATACTGGATAATCTTTCATGATGTCTTTCATATATTGCTGGAACGGACTCATCGGAAGTCCTGCCGCCTCAAAAAGCATGGTACTTAAGTAGTTGACACTGAAAATGTCATATTCGGAAAAATCATAGCTGATTTCCTCTCTGACAGCCTCCTCATCAATATCATAATTTGCCCAGAGCACAAAAGGCACTTCATACCGCTCCATCGATTCGGACCAGGAATTGGTATCCTCCACACCGTTCATCCGGTAAATAGGGCTTACGACCCAGTCTGCCGGCTGATGATCGCCAAACATGAGAATCACCGTTGGTTCATCCGCCTGGGAAAAATAGCCCACCAGTTGGCCGAATGCCTCATCCGACACCTTGATCAATGATAAATACCGCTCTAAAAGTCTGGCGCTGCCGTTGGCGTCTGACACTTTTACATCCGGTGTGAAATTATCATATTCCTTACTGTAACTGCTGTGATTCTGCATAGTTACATCAAAAACAAACATTGGCCGGCCCGGTGTTTTTGCCGTATAAATATCGACAATCTTCTGATAGGTCGCCAGATCTGTCGTATATTCCCGCAGTATCGGAGCATTCACAAAGCTTTCTTTGAAATAACTCGTATCGAATCCAAAATACTTATAAACCTTATCCCGGTTCCAGCCATTGGCCCGGTAAGGATGTATAGAAAATGTATCATACCCCAGATTCTTCAACTGGCTGGCCACCGACGGCATGTCTCCGCGAATGTACTGCTGGTAAGGAACAGACCCCGACGGTAGAAAAGCCATCGAATTTCCAGTCAAAAATTCATATTCGGAATTCGCCGTATTACCGCCCTTAACAGAGACCATGAGTTGTCCTTTCATCGTATTCTCACTTAATGAGCGTATAAAAGGCATATAATCGATATTTGTCTCAAAATTGCCGAGAACGGCCGGGTCCGAAAATGCCTCATTCATAATGACAATAATGTTTGGATATACCGAATCAACTTCTCCGGCTTCTATGTACGGCTCCAGGATCTCCTGAACTTTTTCTACGCTGTAATTTGCCGGCTTTGAAACATCCAGATACTGCACATTTGAAACAAAGCTGACAATAAACCCGTTCATTTGATAAAAGGCATTCGGTGTAAAATGATATTCATAAAAACCCACCGCCTTATGTACCGCCGGCATCTGCACCGAAGTTCCATAAAGAACAAACGCCCCGACAACACTCAATACCGACAATAAATGATACTGGTGATTTTTAAACGTCAGTTTCCAGCTTGTAAAAATTCCTATCATAATAAGGAGTACAAATCCAAAAACACATATCCGTGCATCGTTATCCAGACTGTAACTATAATTATCGGATACACTCATCGCTGTTTTCACAGATAAAATATCCCACGGATATAATGGCACCGAACGAAATTGAATCACATAATAATCTACAAGACCTATGATCATCACCAAAAGACTTCCCAGGCCCAGACTGACAAAACTCCTTTTGGATATGACCAGGAGCAGCCCGTAAAGCAGATAATAAAATACCAGGTTCAATGCAATTAATGGGAACTCCATATCCTTTGCCACCGAATGCGTCAGCGTCTCCAACAGCCAAAAGCTGATGGCCGGCGTTACAGACCACAGCAATAGACTCGGAATTTTGGGAATTCTACACTTCTTAAACATAATTTTCTGCCACCTCTAATATGTACTCATTGAAGAAAAAAGAGGCTGCCTGCCGCAGCCTCCCCTCACAAATCATCTTAAATATCACAGTTTTTAACCGTTCTTGGGAACGGAATAACGTCGCGGATATTGCCCATACCGGTCAGGTACATCACACAGCGCTCAAATCCAAGTCCAAAACCGGCATGACGGGTGGAACCGTAACGGCGCAGGTCCAGATAGAAAGCATAGTCCTCTTCTCTTAATCCAAGCTCATTCATTCTCTGGATCAGTTTGTCATAGTTGTCCTCACGCTGACTGCCTCCGATAATCTCTCCAATGCCCGGCACGAGCAGGTCCATCGCCGCAACCGTCTTGTTATCCGGATTCATTTTCATATAAAACGCCTTGATTTCCTTTGGATAATCCGTCACAAATACCGGACGTTTAAAGACTTTTTCTGTCAGGTAACGCTCATGTTCCGTCTGCAGATCTGTTCCCCAGTGAACCTTATATTCGAACTTATCGTTGTGTTTTTCCAAAAGCTCTACAGCCTCGGTGTAAGTCACATGGGCAAAATCCGAATCTGCCACATGTTTCAGACGTTCGATCAGCCCCTTATCCACAAACTGGTTAAAGAAATTCATCTCTTCCGGCGCATTTTCCAGAACATAATTGATAACATACTTTAACATGGCTTCGGCCAGAGCCATATTATCATCCAGGTCTGCAAAAGCCATCTCCGGCTCAATCATCCAGAACTCTGCCGCATGGCGGGTCGTATTCGAATTTTCCGCCCGGAAAGTCGGACCAAAGGTGTAAATATTCCGGAAAGCCATCGCAAAGGTCTCTCCGTTCAACTGCCCACTGACGGTCAGATTCGTTTCCTTACCAAAGAAATCCTTAGAATAATCCACATGGCCTTCCTCATCCTTCGGTATATTTTCCGGTTCCAGTGTCGTCACACGGAACATCTCACCGGCTCCTTCACAGTCACTGCCTGTGATCAGTGGTGTATGCACATAAACAAAATCCCGTTCCTGGAAAAATTTGTGGATGGCATAAGCAATCAGAGAACGTACGCGGAACACAGCCTGGAAGGTATTTGTCCGTGCCCGGAGATGGGTCATCGTCCGCAGATATTCAAAGCTATGCCGTTTCGGCTGAATCGGATAATCCGGCGTAGAAGCACCTTCTACATAGACACTGTCCGCCTGAATCTCAAACGGTTGTTTTGCCTTCGGTGTCGCTACCAAAGTCCCCTCTACAATAACAGCTGCCCCCACATTCAACTTACAAATCTCCTGAAAATTATCCAGCTGCTCTCCAAAAACCACCTGAAGCGTCTGGAAATAAGTTCCGTCATTAATAACTAAAAATCCAAAAGTCCTGGAATCTCTCAGATTTCGTACCCATCCTCCGATACGAACTTTCTGATCTACATATTTTGAAGAATTTCTGTATAATTCTCTTACAGTTACTAAATCCATTTCGAATACCCCCGTATTATTATCAATCTTCTATATTTTACATTATATTTTGTCTTTCGTAAAGGGGCAACTATCGGTGTAAATTATCGTATGTAAAGGTGGACTTTCCGTAAATTCAGATGTATAATATGCTGGCAATGATTAACGAAAGGAAGGTTTTAATATGGATGAACGTATTAAAGTGTTCGCTCATAATCTCATTCACAAGTCAATTCAGGTAAAATCCGGCGATAAAGTATATATCGACTATACCGGAGAAAGTACGGAAGCATTGGCACGTCAGCTGATCAAGGAGACCTATGCCGCCGGCGCTATGCCTTTCCCACACTATACAAACCCGAGAGTTCATCGAGAAATGCTGCTCCACTGCAATGAAGAACAGCTTCGCCTGATGGCCCAGGTCGCTGCTTCAGAAATGGCTCAGATGGACTGTTATCTTGCGGTTCGCGGCGCCGATAATATTTCCGAAAATTCAGATGTTCCGGCCGAAAATCTGGCCCTCTATGAACGTCTCTACAGCACACCGGTCCATCATGAAATCCGTGTGCCGAAGCTGCGCTGGTGCGTTATGCGCTATCCAAATAACTCGATGGCTCAGCTCAATAACCAGAGTCTGGAAGCTTTTGAGGATTTCTATTTTGACGTTTGCTGTCTGGATTATGAGAAAATGGGCGAAGCCATGACGCCGCTCATCGAACTTATGAATAAAACTGATAAAGTCCGCATCGAGGGTCCGGGGACCGATCTGACTTTCTCCATCAAAGGCATTCCGGCCATCAAATGCTCCGGCAACATGAATATTCCTGACGGTGAAGTCTACACGGCTCCGGTCAAAGATTCCATCAACGGCACTCTGACCTACAATACACCGGCTGTTTTCCAGGGCTTTACATTTGAAAATATTTGCTTCACCTTTGAAAATGGAAAAATTGTCAAAGCCACTGCCAACGACACTGCCCGAATCAATCAGGTACTTGATACCGACGACGGCGCCCGTTATGTGGGTGAATTTGCCCTCGGCGTCAACCCATATATTCTGAACCCGATGAAAGATACCCTCTTTGATGAAAAGATCATGGGATCCTTCCATTTTACACCGGGCAACTGCTACGACGACGCGCCAAATGGCAACCATTCGGCAATTCACTGGGATCTGGTATGTATCCAGAGACCAGAATACGGCGGCGGCCGTATCTGGTTTGACGACGTACTCATCCGTGAGGATGGACGCTTCGTCCTGCCTGAATTAGAGGGACTCAATCCGGAAAATTTAAAATAAGATTGTCAAAAACATCCTCCCCGTAAAGCTTGCGAGAACGCTTTCCGGGGAGGATGTTTTTGACTATTTATAGCAGCCTCTAAACAAACTACTGCATCGGCCAAATATTTCTATCAAAAATATCTGTACGTTTTCCCGCCAATCACCACAAAACCTTTTATTCAAAAAGAACGCATTGCGTCAATCAAAAAAACATGTCCTCCCGAAAGCGTTCTCGCAAGCTTTCGGGAGGACATGTTTTTGACTATTTATAATAACTATAGATCACATTACCGGAAGATGCGATGCCATCCACCGCCGAAGCCTGTTCATAGCTGACGACCGTGCCATCTTTTGGATCTGCAATCGAAATATAACCGCTGGCATAACCCTCGGCAACACACCATGTACCCTCGCTGTTTTTAACAATCAATGGAACACCTTCTGAAATCATCGTCAGAGCGTCATCGAGTCCAATTCCGGTCATATCGACCATATGGAAATCCGGGAAATTCACCTGAAGGTTTTCAAACATATCATCGCTGGCCAGTGTCGGCTCTCCACCCGTTTTTTCATATTTGAAAAGCCATTCAAGTACCGCCTGCTGCTGAGCCATCTGATCTTCCCCGGCCAGGGTGATTGCCTGTCCGCCCAGTTCCTTCTCTTCATAACGTACCGACGGCCGGCTGATCAGTCGCCCCTGATTATCCAGGACTTTACCGTCATTAGATAAAGCTTCCTGATAAGCCTCCTTAAAGGTCGGATATTTCATCATATTATCATTTGTATATACAAAATATCCCGTGTATTCTTCTCCCTGAGTCTGGAATTCCATCCCCGTATTCCGATAAGATTCGATACCTCTGGCAAATAGCACCACCGGCATGGTATTACCGTATTCGTTGGTGACAAGCCATGTCTCACGTTTGCGCACATCGTCACGTACACTGCAGGCACTGATATTTTGACTATTATTTTCATTATAGACGATATAATCTGCCGACAGGTCGGTCCCGCTATTGTCACGCCGGAATATCTCAAGGAGGTTTCCTTCAATCTGCGTTCCGCTGATGTATCCGCCATCCACCTTATATTCTTTCAGTACATTCAATCCGCTATCAACAATATATAAAACATCCAGTCGTTCTTCAGCAGCCGAATTTGCTTCACCGTAGACCAGATTTTCTCCAACCATGCCAATCAGCGCCATCCGCTGCCCTTTTAGCAAAATATTCTGAGTCTCACCGGTCTCGAGATTCCGCCACTCGATCTCCGTCACGGCGCCGGCCCCATTTCTGTGAGAAATGACAATACTCCGGCCATCTCCTGAAATGGCACAGTCTTCAGATTCTGCCTGTTCCAGCACCACATCTACTTTCTTCATGATGATGTCAAACCGGTAAATTGTATCTTCCAGGCAAAGATAGAACATATCGTTTCCATCAATAAACGCCATCTTCTGGATTCCCCGGTTTAACATACTGAAACTCTTATCATACGGAATGAACAGAACTTCAGAGTAGGTGCCATCCACCCGGTTATAGCGATTCACCGCAATACCGAAACGACCTTCGTTATCCCCGTTATACATGTAACCATACACGGCAAAATATATATCGCCGTTTTCTTCGGTCCGCAGCACTTTGACACCGTGATTCATATAGCTGGAATCCCTGCTGCCGGCCTGACTTCTCCGTTCAAAGCCAAAGGCCTGAGTTAAAATATTATCCCGGGTATTATATACCCACAGGCCGCCGTCCGCCACAAAACTGATATACGTATTATATTCCGTCGTATCCGCCGCCTGGGTCTCCTGACCGGTTTCCCCGGCCTGCGTCTCTTCCGCTTCCGGCTCTTCTTTGCCATAAACCTGGATATCCATCTTACTTTCGTCAATAATTCCAAGACGCATCCGGTTATTGTTAAATGCAAAGGACTGCTCATCCAGCTTTTCTTCCATCGTTCTGGAATATCCGATCAGGCTCGCCGTACTTCCCGTACAAGATACCTCATAAAATTCTTTGACCATGTAATTATAATCATTACCGCTGTCATCCCGGGTCTCGATCTCATAGGTGAGCTGAATTTCTCCGGTCTGACTGTCCAGATTAACGATCGTCATATCCACATCTCCAACGACGGATGGATTTAAATTTCCCCAGGTGACCGTCTCGCTGTCTGACGAAATTGACACCTTCCGAAAATCATCACTGACCGCATCTGAGGAATACTGCAAATATTCGCCAATCCGTGACGACGACGTTTTCTCAAAAATTGCCGCATGGAAATCCGAAACAAACTGCAGTTTGTCAAAAGCCTGAAGATTATTTCCATAAACGACACGAGTATAATAATAGTAGGTGTTCCGACCGTCGTCCTCCACTGTCAGATTCAGACAGTATTCTCTGCCCTCCTGCAAGTCTGCCGTAAAGGCGATCTCCGTCTGCCGCTGGCCTTCCACTCGCTGGATTTCCGGACATTCTCCCGTTTCAATCTCCTGACTGTTATTTTCATCCATCAGGGCATAGGAAATTTTCCGGACATTCGTCACCGGCTCACTCATCTGAAGTGTAATGGTTTTGTTTGCAGAAACCGGCGTCACGCTCAGACGCAGATAGGAAGCATTCATCTCCTGGACATAGGCATCCATTGCATTAATTCGCATGCCGCTGTTTTTTACATACAGCTTGATCAGCGACGTATCCCCCTGATTTCTTGACGGATGAATACGCTCATAATTCAGGACATGACTCGTCAGAAGCAGCGCCACAATAAAGGACACCAGATAAAATCCCGCTATAAATGCTATTTTTTTCTTATTCTTCATATCCTATTTCTTCCTTCTTCTAGATCCGAAAAGAGCAGACGGTACAGGGTCAGATTCCCATGGATGGCTTCTGCACAGGCTTCATAAGCCGCCAGTTCCTTCGAATCCCTTCCCCGGACAGGACCCGATTTTACCGCCCGAATCAAAATGTTTTTCGGCGTATGTTCCATATCAATAAATTCCAGCAGCTGAGTCCTGTAGCCCATCACTTCCAGCAGCTGCCCCCGTAGTCCATCTGTCATGAGCGCCGCCATCCGTTCCTTTAAAAGACCATAATGCAGCACCGGAGCAAGTACATTATTTTTTATCTGTCCGTTCAGTTCATGCTGACAGCAGGGCACGGACAAAATCACCTTAGCGTTCCACCGGATTGCTTTGTACAATGCATGATCCGTCGCCGTATCGCAGGCATGAAGCGTCACTACCATGTCCACCGATTCAGCTCCCTCAAAATCCGCAATATCCCCGTGGATAAATTCCAGCTTATCATAACCATACTTGTCCCTTAAATCATTACAATGCCGAATCACATCGGACTTTAAATCCAGACCGATCATCTTCACCGAATAGCCCATTAAAATATTCAAATAATAATATATGGCAAAAGTGAGATAGGACTTGCCGCAGCCAAAGTCAATCATAGTCAACGTCCGGTCTTTCGGCAACTCTGGCAATATATCCTGAATAAATTCCAGGAACCGGTTAATCTGTCGATATTTGTCATACTTCGAACGGACAATCTTCCCCTCTGCCGTCATAACGCCCAAATCCACAAGAAAGGGCACCGGCGTTCCCTCAGGCAGAATATACATCTTTTTCCGATTATGCGCCAGGTCAGTCCTGTCTGTCTTCCGACACTCCGTCACCTTTCTCTCCTTCACCGTGATATTTCCCTTCTTGCCGGACAATATGGTATATTCCCGGTCTCCCGTGCGAATTTGAGTCTGTTTAAACTCATTTTGAATCAGTTCCTGAGCCCATGCTTTTACCCGTCCCTCTTCAATATTTTTATGAAAAACCTGTGTTTTTGTATACTGGGCCGCCTGAAATACCAGTTGATCTTTAATGACGACCGGACGGACTTTGATTTTCTGAATCTCTCCGTTATTTTTCCGGTTACTGAGCGTCATATCCGATAATTCCCATGTCAGAGCGGTATTTAAAATTTCATCTAATTGTTTCATCGTTCAATCCTTTCCAAAGTATTGTACCATACCCGTTCCGACTTCACAAGGGGCGGCAATTGCCGCCCCGCGCCCTATCTTGGATAAAGTCTCTGTTTAAATTCTCTCCGTCGATTTCTTCGATAACAAATTTCGTCATAAAGCAAACTCATCAGCAGCGCCCGGCTCCAGTCCTCCGGCTCCGGCCGTCCGGCCCGGTCATAGGCCTTGTCAGTCATTCGTTCCATGGCAGTTGCATCCGGGTATTCGTCATACATACAACTGCCGTCATATTCTTCTTCGTCACATACATCCTCCACCCAACGAAGCATCTCTCTGTTTTGTTTCGGGCATATTTTCTTCATATAGGCTCTGTCCTTCAGAAACAAATCTTCCTGCGTCCAGGGACTGTCACCGAAAACATCATGCAGATTCATTTGATGCAGATTTCGATAATCCATACGCGCCTCCCATCACTATTCATCCTTATGATATGCTTATTTTTCCGGTATGGTTCCGCACCATCTCATTTTTTTTACATAAACTAATTTAAAATGCCTTTGGTGACTTATTTCATGAATAATAATTATCTCGGTATTCTCGTCAACAAGGCCCATTTCCTGCCGGAAGATTATGCGCCTGCGGACCTGGTTCCTGTAAATATCCCCTTTGCCTATGTTGGTGATGACTTCAGAAATTATATGCGGCGCCCGGCCGCCAAAGCACTGGAGACCATGTTTCGGGATGCGGAGGCTGCCGGACTACACCCCATCGGCGTTTCCGGTTTCCGTTCCTATGAACGTCAGAAAAACATTTACACCAGCAATCTGGCCGTTAAAGGTGAAATGCACACCTCCCTGTATTCTGCCAAACCGGGTCAGAGTGAACACCAAACCGGGCTTGCCATGGATATTTCCTCCCCATCCGTCCAATCCGCCCTGACCGCCGATGTTGAAAATACGCCTGAGGGCAGGTGGCTGCGCCAAAATGCGGCCGCCTATGGCTTCACTCTCCGCTACCCGGCCGGGAAAGAGCATATTACCGGTTATGCTTATGAGCCCTGGCATTTCCGCTATGTAGGTAAAAATCTGGCTGCCTTTTTAAAAAAAGAGGGGCTGACTCTGGAAGAATATTATCAGCTTCTTGCATTATAATATGGAAATCGTGTATGATAGAAGGTAAGATTTTTACGTTGGAGGTAACTTATGCAACAAAAGAAAATAACAAAACTGCGGCAGAGCGGAATTCTTGTACATCCCACATCTTTTCCAGGTCCCTATGGTATTGGCGACCTTGGAAAGGGTGCTTATGATTTTATCGACTTTTTAAAAGAAGCCGGCCAGACGCTCTGGCAATGTCTCCCTCTCGGACCTACCGGTTTCGGAGATTCCCCTTATCAGGCATTTTCCGCCTTTGCCGGCCAGCCCCTCATTATCAGTCCGGAAAAATTAATGGACTGGGAACTGTTGACAAAAGATGATCTGGCTGAAATTCCGGAATGGGATATAAACCGTGTAGACTATGGGGCACTTATACCATATAAGACCAGACTTTTAAAAAAGGCCTATACCCATTTTCAACACACACCGATCATTCTGTTGCTGGATGAATTTCGGGCCTTTTGTAAGAAAAACGAAGACTGGCTGACCGACTACGCCCTATTTATGGCCTTGAAGGATGCTCACGACGGCAAAGCCTGGACGGAATGGGAACCGGAATATAAATCCCTCACAGCATCATCCAGAGCCGCTGCTCTGAAAGACCTGAAGGACGCCATTGACTACTATCGTTTTGTCCAGTATATCTTTTTCAAACAGTGGGAAGAATTCAAAGCCTACGCCCACGCCAACGGCATCCAGATCATCGGCGATATACCGATTTTTGTCTCTCCTGACAGTGCAGACGTCTGGGCCAATCAGGAATTATTCCTGCTGGACGACGAAGGCTATCCGACGGTCGTTGCCGGCGTACCTCCAGACTATTTCAGCGCCACGGGTCAGCTCTGGGGCAATCCTCTTTATAACTGGGATGCGCACAAAAAAAGCCATTACCAATGGTGGATTCGCCGGATCCGTCACCAACTGAACCTGACAGACCTTCTCCGTATCGACCATTTCCGTGGCTTTGAAGCTTATTGGGCCATTCCTTACGGCGAGGAAACAGCGATTAACGGCCAATGGAAAAAGGGACCGGGAACTGACTTTTTTGACCATGTTCTTAAAGCCTTTGATGGTCCTCTGCCAATCATCGCCGAGGACCTTGGCGTTATCACTCCGGCTGTAGAGGCGCTCCGCGACAACTATGGGCTTCCGGGAATGCGGATTCTCCAATTTGCCTTTGATGATATCCGGGACAATGATTATCTGCCTTATAACTATATCGAAAACTGTGTCTGCTACACAGGAACCCATGACAATGACACAACTCAGGGGTGGTATCGGCAGGCCTCCCCCGAATCTCAGGACAAGGTCAGGCGCTATTTAAACTGCGACGGCAGCAATGTTCACTGGGATTTTATCCGACTGGCCATGGGTTCGGTGGCCCGCTGTGTCCTTTTCCCTATTCAGGATGTTTTAGGTCTCGACAGTTCCTGCCGCATGAACCTGCCTGGAACAGGCCAGGGAAACTGGTCATGGCGTTATTGTCAGGAACAGTTAAATCCGGGTACGGCTGCCTACCTTAAGGAACTGTCGGAGCTTTTCGGCCGTAACCAGTCTCCAGCAGAAACTGCTGACGATGAATCAGAGGAGGTTGATCTGTCATGATTCGTTTTTTCTGCATTATTTTATTTTTACTGTTGTTTTCCATCATCAGTCTGCCTATGTACCTGATCGTCAATATCATTGGTCATTTCAGTCCAATGAAAAAGGCAAAGATTTCCCAGAGCTTCGTTGTCTGGGGCTTTAAAATGGTTCTTTTTGCCAGCGGCACCACTTTAAAGGCTGATGGACAGGAAAATGTGCCAAAGGACACACCGGTTCTCTATGTGGCCAACCACCGGAGCTACTTTGATATTCCTACCTGCTATACGCTGGTAAAAAACAATACGGGCTTTGTTTCCAAAAAGGAAATGGAAAAGGTGCCTTGTATCAGCCGATGGATGCGTTATATCAACTGTCAGTTTCTGGATAGAGAAAATGTCCGTGAAGGTCTTAAAACCATCCTTAACTGCATCGAACTGATCAAATCCGGTACTTCCATATTCCTGTTTCCGGAAGGTACCCGAAGCCTCAACGGCGAGATGATTCCTTTCAAAGAGGGCGGATTTAAAATCGCCACAAAAACCGGATGCCCCATCGTTCCGGTGGCGATCGAGAACACGGAAAATATTTTTGAAACGCATATTCCCAAGGTGAAACGTCAGACCGTGTCTGTCCGTTTCGGCGCGCCGATTTTTGTGTCTGAATTGACTCCGGCAGAGAAAAAACGTCTCGGAACGACGGTTCAGGAACAAATTCGCGCCATGCTTAATGAAAAATAATCCAAATTCTTTCATTTTTACTATTCATTTTTAAACCAAAGCATGGTACAATTGACAAGGACTGAATTTTTAAGGAGGAAGCAGACGATGATACCTGTTGCACTTTTGTCTACACCGGCCATAGTTCTGATTGTCGTCCTCGTGGTCTTAGTGGCTGCCCTGGCCTTTCTTACATTCTGGGGAAACAAGCAGCAGAAAAAAGCCGAAACTGCACAGCAGCAGATTGAGGCTGCCGCACAGCCGATGACCATGCTGGTCATTGATAAGAAGAAAATGAAACTGACTGAATCTGGCCTGCCAAAAATTGTCATAGATTCCACACCAAAGCTTTATCGACGCTCCAAAGTGCCGATTGTCAAAGCCAAAATTGGACCTAGAATTATGACCCTTATTGCCGACGAAAAAGTTTATGACTTAATTCCTGTAAGGCAGGAAGTAAAAGCGATGGTCAGCGGCATGTACATTTTAAGTGTCAAGAGCTTACGCGGCCCGGCATTGACAGCCCCGCCGAAAGTTGGATTTTTCCAGAGAATGAAAAATAAAATTTCTGGTAAATAAAAAATAAGATGGTATTGATTTTTTCGATACCATCTTATTTTTATTAATGTTCAAAGAAATATTCCTTTTCATCAAAAATCGTCGGGTCTGACTTCACACTGTCCGCAAGTTCGAGAAGCTTTTCTCTCTCATTCAGTTCCGGTTCATCGATCACCCGCTCTACCAGCCGTTCCAGAACAGCTCCCAGTATCGGTCCCTGAGGAATCCCGGCCTGAATCAAATCTCTTCCATTTACCGCCAGCATCTTCACGTGAAAGCAATCACCCCTTCGGATAATCTTCCGGTAAATAGCCTCTTTCTCAGCCAGCTGCCTCATCTTTTTCGGCACCACCACCGGATTTTTGGCGGATATGTCCGCCCGCTGGACTTTAATAAAATCTTCAAAAATATCACTTCCCACACGATTTAACGCCCGCCGTACACTGACGTCATTCGGAAGATATTTTAATCCATGCCATTTGACCAATCGATATACCTTTTCCAACGTATGATTGTCAAATTTAAGCCGCTTTAAAATCTTTCGGCACATCTCGGCACTGGCCTCCGGATGTTTATAAAAAATATCTCTGCCACCATCTGTTTTCTTCACAACAGGTTTTCCAAAATCGTGAAAAAGCATGGTCAGCCGAAGTGACGTGTCCGGCTCAATATTTTTTAACGCAAGCAGCGTATGCTCTTCCACATCATATATATGATTTGGCGTATGCTGTGCGACACCTACAATACGGTCGTACTCTGGTAAAATCACCCGGGTGATACCAAGTCGGCAGGCCTCCCGAATATACTCCGGGTGCTTTGATATAAGCAGTTTGACCAACTCAACCCGAATGCGTTCCGCACTGACTTCCTTCAGGTCCTCTGCCTTTCCGGACATGGCCCGCCGGGTCGCTTCATCAATACAGAATCCAAGCTGAGCTGAAAAACGGATTGCCCGAAGAATTCTGAGGGCATCCTCATTAAAACGCGCCTCCGGGTTGCCCACGCAACGAATGATCCCTTGTTTCAAATCTTCTATACCGTGAAATATATCCACCAACCCGGTCTCCGGATTATAGGCCATGGCATTGATCGTAAAGTCCCGCCGCTTCAAATCTTCTTCGAGACTGGCCGTAAATGTAACTTCCTTCGGATGCCGGTGATCTTCATAATCTCCATCGACCCGGTACGTCGTCACCTCAAAGGATTCCCTGTCCATCAACACTGTTACCGTGCCGTGTTCTATCCCCGTATCTATCGTCCTTGGAAAAATGTGTTTGACCTGTTCCGGCCTCGCAGACGTAGTAATGTCCCAGTCCTCCGGCCGACGTCCCAAAATACTGTCTCGTACGCAGCCACCGACAGCATAAGCTTCAAACCCATGATCCATCAGTTCCTTAATGACCATAGCCGCCTTTTCCGGAATATCCATTTTCATCCGCTTCACCCCGCTCTAAAACAATCCTTTCCAGTATAAAACTATTTTAACACTTCCTGACCATTCATGGAATACCCGATACGGACATTTGTCAAATATTTATCTATTGAAGATTTCGCCTTTATCATATATAATATTACATATTGTAACAAGAAAGTGGGTTTGATATATTATGGATTCAGAAACTAAATTAAAAAAATACGAACAGTGGCTGGTAATTTTGAAAATATTGACTGTCGTATGTCTCATTCTTACTGTTGTTTTAGGCTATTTTGCTTTCAAAGGGAAAACATCGCCCCTTACTATGATTCTGGCCCTCATGGCAACCATCATGTTTTTCATGGCCTACCGTGAAAAATCAAACGCCCCGCGTCCAGGCAGCCCGGAATATGAGGCGATTGAACGTGCCCAGGCAGCCAAAATTGAAGCGCAAAAAAAACGCCTCTATCGGAAACAGCATCCATTCGATGTTGCCCGCGAATTAGTTGAAAACAATAAAGCTTCCGGAAGCAAATCCTCTGAAACCAGAAAAGAGGACTAAAACATTGGGGCACCTTCCTTATGGATGGTGCCCCAAATGGCTTTTTTATACCTTTCTTTTCATGAATACAAATCTGTCGGTTCAACAGCCAAGAACTCTTCTGCGTATATCCTCAAAAGAAATCGGCCGGTATCCCGTCCGTTCCACACAAACGCAGATTGATTGGCGGCAGAAATCTTTATAGGTCGGATTTCCATGAACATGTCCAAAAATATTGGCATATGGCATATTTTCATTAATATACAATGGTTCATGAGACAATATCCAAAAACCTTCAATAATAATTGGCCATGCACTGGCCTCATCAAAACCACACTCCCTATACCATCCCGGCGACTGGGTATCATGATTCCCCAGGACCAACGTTTTTTTACCATTCAGGCTCCGGCACAAACGTGTCACTTCCGCTTTATCTCCAAAAGCAAAATCCCCAAGAACGAACACCCTGTCCTCCTGGGCTACAGTTTCATTCCAGTTCTTAATGATCTTCTGCTCCATATCTCTTATATCCTTAAAAGGACGATTTTCAAAACGAATCATCGCCTCATGCCCGAAATGCGTGTCCGCAACAAAAAAAATCTTTCCTGCCATTTTCTATTCCCCCCTATATTCAGATTCATAGTAGCATACTTACTTTGTGAGGTCAAAAAAAATTTTAACAAAGAAATGCCGATTCTCGTTTTGTGTCATGTACTTTTCTGCCTTGAATGGGTATACTGATGATGAAAGGAGCTTACATATGATGGATCAGAAGAAGATCGGACAGTTTTTAAGAGAACTCCGAACAGAAAAGAAACTCACTCAGGAGCAATTTGCCGAGATTATTGGTATGACGAATCGAAGCATTTCCCGATGGGAAAATGGGGTAAATATGCCGGATTTTGATGTACTCATACAGATTGCCGAGTATTTTGATGTCAGTATTGAAGAAATATTGGATGGAGAAAGGAGAACTTCAAGTATGGATAACGAAACCGAAGAAACCTTATTGAAGGTTGCCGATTATAACAACAGTGAAAATATGATTTTTTCGAAAAGGCTCAGCTATATTTTTTTAATGGGACTGGCCGCCTTTATCGTATATATGTTCATTGATATCCAGGGTCTGACAACAATTTCGTTTTACGATAACATTGCCAGTTTTGCTCTGGGGCTTGTCCTCGGTGTGCTGATATTGGGTGTTCTTTATACCAGCAGATACATGTCCAAGATCAGAGCTTTTAAAATGCGTCTACTGAATCGTACAAAATAACTATTATAAAAATCCCCTGCTGCATAAACTATCCGCTGTCTGCAGCAGGGAATTTGTTTGCCCCACTCCATACCGATACACCGTCCAACCGAATTTCTCTGGAATCACCATCGCCATATGTCACCGTATATGTCTCACCGTAAACGAGCAGTGAAGAACTGATCTGAATACAATTAAATGATTTTGTCGGAGAAACACTGAGAATATCCTTGCCCGAACTGTCTGTCACTGTCACCATTGTTCCGGATGGAAGCATCGTATCGACAACAACATTTACAGAACACTGAGTAGATGAATTGCTGAAATCCATCGCCATACCGGAGCTGCCCGTGCCGATAAAGGTTCCGCCGGTAATCTCGGCCTTTCCTTCATAATCCAATGTACCATTCGCCGAATCTTCCGGCCCTTCGACAACGAGCATTCCGCCATCCATATAAAGATTTCTATTGGAATCAATACCATCACCGGATGCCTTCACGTATATATCACCTCCGCTGATTCGTATCCAGCAATCATCTTCCGATGCAAAACTGTTCTGTCCCGGGCGTCCGTTCTTCAATGTATCGCTGCCCCCGGCAGAATTAATTCCGTCGTCTATTGAAGTCACGTTGATCTCTCCATCCCGAATATCCACCGTCATCCCTTCCAGGCCCTCATAAGATTTATTAATCTGCAGGATACCGCCGTTGATAATCAGCGCTTGATCAGCATGGATGCCATCATCACCCGAATCCATGATATAGGTTCCGTCATTCACCGTGACGCTCCCATTACAGTGAATACTGTCGTCCGACGAATCAATGGTAAAATCACCGCCATTAAGATAAATTCCAACGCCGCCTTTCAGACCTTTGGCGCTGTCTGAACTTCCACTGTCCTCTGTACTGATTCCGCTTTCTTCGACCGGTGTCCGGCCGGCTCCCGGCACCTCGCTGTCCGCCGGCTCCTGTTCACCCATTTGGCCGCCCCATTGGCCCCATTTCTCCTGTATCTGGCCGTTTTCATCATAACTTGCATTGGAACTTCCGCCGCCGCTTGTGATAGAACCGGAACCACCATTGATCTGCAGCACCGTTTCCGCCTGTAAGCCGTTCTGAGCCGCCGTGATCCGATAAGTTCCGTTAATGATTTTTAAATCGCCCTTGCTGCAGACGCCATCCCCATAATTCCCGTAAATATCCAAACTGCCTTCACCATTGATACTCACATCATCTTTACTGAAAATACAGGCATTCGGTTCGTTTTCAGAAACACTTTTGTAAACATAGGATGATGCATCATTCAATACATTTTCCTGCCCTTTTGCAAGGGTAATAACGATTTTTTTACTCTGTATGCCGTATATGACCGAACTGCTTCCTGAGCTGGCCGTCAGTCCTCCCAAGACAATATGCACCACATCGTTCTTATCTGCGTTCACCTGAATCTGTCCATCCGACATCTTCCCGCTAAACACATAGGTTCCGGCCTGGGTAATTTTCAATATGTTTCCATCCGCCTGTATGCCATTGCCGGAAATCTCAGAGGATTCCCCGTTACACTTAATGATCGTCGCCTTCCCTTCAGACCAGCTCTCATCCAGATCATCTGCATCGTAATTTCCCGCCAGCAAACCGGTTCCCACTGTTTCGCTTTTATTGTTCTGTTCCGCATCTTCGGTACTTTCCGACATAACAACTGTCGTCTCGGTTAAAACACTGCTGCTCTGAGAGGCACATCCGCTAAACAGTGACAAAGACAAACCGACTGCCAGCAGACCAGCCAAATATTTCAAACCTTTCATTTAGAACACTCCCCGCCTGTTATAATTTTATATGATAATGAAGCTCATATAGACCTCACTCAAGTATTCGTATTATCCCATATAAATGTGGAGCAAAAATGGAAAATTTGTGAAAAGGATGTGTAAATTCTATGTTGATATTTCCATTGACCTCACCCAAAATATCTTTTACAATAGAAGAAGCGAAACATGCAAGGAGGAAAATGATTATGAAAGAAAATGTCTTTATTATGGAACATCCATTAATTCAGCATAAAATATCGATGCTCCGGGATGAGCGTACCGGAACCAACGAATTTCGCCGTCTCATTGAAGAAATTACCGTTCTGATGGGCTATGAAGCTCTTCGGGATCTGCCCCTTGAAGATATAAAAATTAAAACACCGATTGAAACCTGCTATTCGCCAATGGTTTCCGGCAAAAAGCTGGCCATTGTTCCGATTCTTCGTGCCGGACTTGGCATGACGGGAGGCATCCTGACCCTTGTTCCCTCCGCAAAGGTTGGACATATCGGTCTCTATCGCGATGAAGAAACTCACGAACCTCATGAATACTTCTGCAAACTTCCGGCTCCGATCGACCAGAGAACCATTCTCGTTCTGGACCCGATGCTGGCCACAGGCGGTTCCGCTGTCGCTGCCGTGAATTTTATTAAACAACACGGCGGAAAAAACATCAAATTCATGTGCATTATCGCAGCTCCGGAAGGTATCAAACATTTCCATGAATGTCATCCGGATGTTCCGATCTACTGTGGACATCTGGACCGCTGTCTGAATGAAAACGCCTATATCTGCCCGGGTCTCGGCGATGCCGGCGACCGAATCTTCGGCACAAAGTAAATGCAAAAACCTTTCTCTTGGAAAGCTAATAAACGCTTTCTGCGAGAAAGGTTTCTTTTTTATGGCTCCCCTTATGGTGCCAGATTTTTTACTTCTCCCCATTCGGGTATCCCGTATGACATGCCCTCCGGACGGGGCGCGCTTCTTCAAAATATGCTATTTAAAGCGAATTTCGTCCGGTGAAACCATGGCATCAGATGCCTTTAATCCAAGCAGACGGCACAGCATCGGCGCAATATTTCTCTGTCCGATATAGTGATCTTCAAATCTTCCATTCTCCACCAGTGGGCTGAAAATATATAAAGGAACGTCTCTCTGAAGGTCTGTTATCCCACAATGAATCCCATTTTCGTCCATTCCATGGTCTGCTGTCACCACCACCTGATATCCATCCTCAAGCCAGAATGGCAGAATATCTGCGATCAATACCCCCATATCCGCAACTTTTCCGGCATATTCCCGGCTGTCCGCCCCACAGGTATGTCCTGCCAGATCAATGCTCATCGGATGATATAACATAAAATCCGGGTGATAAATTTTCCGGATCATTTCGCCATCCATAAACAAATGGGAATCCGGATAGGTATCCTCCCAATAGTACATGCCGTAATCAATAAGACCATCTCCTGTTCCAAACTGAATCCGGTCACGATGTTTATCAAAGGGCGCCCGATTATACAATTCACTCATCCAGAAATAGGCTGCCGCCCCGCTGACCAGACCGGCTTGCCTGCACAGACTGAAGATACTCGTCTGATTCGAACGTCGTACAATCTCATTACAGGTAATGCCATGAACATGGCTTGGAGTTCCTGTCATCAATGTTTCATACATCGGCCGTGACATGGACGGTAACTCCCCCCGGACTTTATATTTAGCTGCCAGCCCATAATCTACCATATGTTCCAGATAACCCAAATATTTCGTTCCTATTTCATAACCACACGCATCTAAAAGTACAAATATTGTTTTACTCATTTTTCTTTCCTACCTTTGTGTATTCAGACGTTTCAACACGCCCTGTACGACTGCCATGCTGACCCGTTTCAGCGCCTCTTCCGTATTGGCTCCCAAGTGTGGCGTGGCAATAAAATTATCTAATGTCAGCAAGGGATGACTGGCATCCACGGGCTCGTCCACAAACACATCGCAGGCCGCCCCGGCAATGATTCCTCCATCCAGGCTTTCATATAAAGCCTGCTCGTCTAAAACTGCACCTCTGGTCGTATTGATCAAAATAGCATTTGATTTCATCTGCTCAAACTGCTCTTTTCCCATCAACTGCCGCGTTTCCGGCGTCAAAGCCACACCTATGACGACCACATCTGCTTTTTTGAGTACCTCTGCTATGGAATGTGCATACGCCATCGTCATCGCTCTGGCCTTTTCCTCTGTCAAATGTCTCGACCAGCCAATCACCTGCATACCCAAACCTTTTCGACAGATATCCGCTGTCTGCCGGCTGATATCGCCCACACCGATCAGGCCCAACACTTTACCGCACATCTCCATTCCCCGGAGTTCGGCCATGCGGACAGGGGCCCCTTCTGTCAATCTCCTGTCCGCCTGTACGATTTTTCGCCCAAGGGCAAGCATCAGAGCCACATTCATCTCGGCAACAGACCGGCTGTTTAGATGAGGCACAGAGAAGACTTGAATACCATGCTTTTTAGCAGACTCCATGTCCACATCATCAACGCCTGTCCCATGAATACCTATCACGCGTAAGGATGTGGCACGTTCTATGACCTCATCCGAGATATTTAGGTTTCGGTTAATCACAGCCTCTGCCTCAGGAAGCCTGTCCCACTCACGAATGACTTCCGCATGGGCTTTCAAAAAGGCATACGCATCCGGATGTATATACTCGCACAAAAATACCTTTTTCATTATCTTTCTCCTGCCGGCTCTCCATTGATTGTCACCGTTACAGTGAAGACACTTTCCTCTTCTACAACAGATTTCACTGTTCCCTCCAGATGATGCAGCCGCTTTGGCGTATTATTTGACATGGCCACCGCATCATTGATTGTGTAATAGTACATTGTTCCCGATAATGTTTTCAGTACAGACTCTGTCATAGTCACATGCTGACCTACTTCTACCAGCCCCGGCCGTTCCATACGAAAATCCATATCCCGTTCTGCCATTTCCATCACCTCTTAGCTCCTTATCATATCATAAAAGGCTGAAAAGAAAAAGACTAATCCTCAGGATTCCACATGAATGGCCTTTTTCGGAACATATTTCTCAGGTTGGGCACTGCCAATATCTCTGATAAGTATAAATGGTGTGCATTCATCATCCTGGCCTGCCGGGTTGTCCCCGATATAGGCTCTTAGAAGCTTGTCCGGAATACCTTTTAATGAAGGGGCTTTTCCCAAAATCACAACATCAATGTCGTTGGCATCTACGATCATCGCCGGAATGCCTGTTTTTTCTTCAATCCGCCGACATACCCTGTCCGGATTTTTTGGCGTTAACGTTGCCATTTGATGATAGGGTTCAAAAGCCGAATGGTCATAGAATCCGTCGATTCCGGCAATCTCAACGCCTAATATTTCATAGAATAATCCTCGCTTGCCGACAAGCTTGCCTAAAACACCCATGATGGCCGCAAAAAGGACCCGGACAGAGCCCCTCATATTAATAGCTAACTGAAGCTTATGAGGTTCCGTTACACCGATACCACTCTTTGTTCTATGGCCAAACCGACTTAAAAATCGGGCCAGCCATCCAACTTTTACGTCCTCCATATGCACCGTATTTTCCTGGCACATAGAAATGACTTTCTCACTGATGGATAAAATATCACCCGGCTGGTACAACGGAAGTACATAATCCTGTATCAGACGTATATAAGACTCCCCTTCTTCCACAAAATGGGTCTGGACACCATACCGCTCCATACGCTGTCCATTGACCTTTCGAACACCTCTTATATAATAAACACTGCCATTCTTTTCCCGTCGATTTGCACTTTCGTTCAAATTGCCTTCGTACCAATAGTCCATAAACACTACCTCCTGCTGATAGTTTATTTGTCACACGACTTATTTATGAACTTTTTGTGTGTTTATGCAGCAAAAAAAACGAAATCCCCCGCAGGGGATTCCGCTTTTAGGATATTCTAGTATTATGAATGACTTTTGAACTCCGCTGAAAGTTGGCAAGCTCTCAGACAAACAGGCAAAGATTTTTAGGGTTGCGACTATTTTATTATATACAGCAAAGCAGTTTTTTGTTCTTGTGTACACTACTTTACCTGTTCGTCCCGGGAGTTCTTATTTATTTAATCCAGCGAGAAGGGATCAGATCCCGCTGAAATTAAACCATATTATGCAATCGGGTTAAATCCTGCAAGGATCAAACCACCAAGAATCAGAATCGTCAATGCTGCGTAGATCAGACAAGGAATAGCATCTGAACGCATCAGACGGCCTTCTGCTCCAATCGTACCACAGGTTGCACATGCGGAAACAATATTGTTTACACATACCATGTTACCCATAGCACCACCCATAACCTGCATAGCCAGGATCAGCATTGGAGCCAGTCCAAGACGAGTTGCTGCTGCGTACTGAAGTGTGGAGAACAGTGTACAGGAAACAGTTGCTGAACCGGAAATGAAAGCTCCGATAACACCGATGATAGGCGCTACGACAATATAAGCTGTACCAAAGAGATCTGCAAGACCGTTAGCCATAACAATCAGCATACTGTCCATGCCGCTGTTATTGAACTGTGCACCGGACATCTTGAACAACTGAACCATGGCAATACCAAAAAGTAATGCGATGGCAGCGCCGCCAACCATGGAAAATGTCTGTTTCCAGGCTGCTTTCACACGATCACCCTTCATCTTGTGCAACGGAATAATAAGCAATGCAACAAGGATGAAAGGAAGCACGCCCGGGTTCCAAGCCCATTTCCATGCAAAACCAACTTCAACGCCAAAGATTGACTTGATAGCGATTGCAAATGGACCGCTTGTAACATTCAGGATGCCCTTAATGCCAAGCTGAGGAATACGTGTGACTACAAGGATGATAGCAATAATACCATATGGTACCCATGCCATAACAGGAGACATGGTTGTTTCCACTTTCATGGATTCATCTTCCTGAACATCGGATGTAGCTTTCCAGTATTCGGCCCACTGAGAATGTTCCGGGAATTCAAACTTGCTCTTAGGAACAAGAATACCTTTCTTTGCAGCAACAACTGTAACAACCAAGGCAACTAAAGCACCGATCATAGATGGGAACTCTGGTCCAAGGAAAGCTGCACAGATCAAATATGGTACAACGAAGGCTACTGCAGACAATAAAATGTATGGAATAACTTCGATGGCATATTTTGTGGATTTATCCTTACCAAACATCTTAACCATCATAAATACAACAATGAAGATGATGATTGGACAAATAATCGCACTTGTAAGAGCTACGTATTTTGTCAGGCCTAATTTCCATGCTTCAGTATTTGTGATGCCTGCGGCACTCAATTCACTGGCAACCATGTTGAATGCGGTGTTTGTCGGTGTACCAACAGCACCATACGGTACTGGCGTACTGTTCATGATCAACGCACACATGGCAGCGCAAAGCGGTGGGAAACCTAAACCGATCAACAGCGGAGCAGCCAGGGCTGCCGGTGTACCAAAGCCGGCAGCACCTTCAATGAATGCTCCAAACATAAAGCCAATAATAATTACCTGAATACGAGGGTCGTCACTAACGCTTGTAAACATGCGGTTAATAACACCCATACCGCCGGACTGCTTTAATGTATTCATGATGAGGATCGCACCAAAGATAATAACAATAGTGTCGATGGAGTTCAGGAAACCTGCAAGCGTCTGAGCGGCGATTGTAATAAGGTCCATCTTCCAGGCGGCAAAGCAGACAATTGCTGTGAGCAGCCATGCCAATGGAAGAGCGATTTTAGCCGGCCAGTTGAAACCAGCCATGACTATAACCGTAACGATAATCGGAATAAAAGCTATAATTGCATACATGCTGTAAATTCTCCCCTCTTAAATTTTTTTGAATTACAGGATTTCTGCAAATGTCTGGATACGTGTCTTAACCTGTTCGAAAGCAGTGGATTCCTGATCGATTTCAATCTGAAGGTTACGAACGCCAGCAGCTTCAAATTCCTGAATAAGAATTGGATAATCAAATTCTTCTGGATCACAGAATTTCATCATGCAAACGATAACAGCATCAGCGCCATATTTGTTTACAGCATCGATAAGCATCTGACCTTTCGGTTTGTTAGCATCTGTTGCTAAGGAACATCCATCGAATTCGTTCCAAGCTTTTGCAAGAGCCATTAACGGATCATCATCTTCAGGAACATCCTGACGGAAGTTACGTGTTTCCTGAGCAAGGTCATCAGCTACGATAGCAAGACCGTTTTCTGCAAAGATATCAAGTACGTCGTAAGGCTCAACAAGAATACCGGAAACAACAACTTTTTTACCTTTGTATTCTGGAGCTGGAGTAGCTGTAATAGCTGCGATTAATTCTTTAACCAAAGCTGTATGTTTGGATTTCTCCATGAACCAACGAGCTTTAAGTACAGCGTGACGATCGGATGGTTTGATAACTGCAGCATATTCAGCAGCTACATCACTGAACTCGCGGCAAACTGCACGGTTTTCGTTGTAGATTGCGATACTGTTTTTGATTGCTCTGTTGGAGATACGAACATCAAGGATATCTTCCAGTTTTTCTTTTACAAGCTTGAACTCTTCACGAGCGAATACATTTGCAGCATCTTTAGCGATCTTACGGTTCTGTGGATGTGTAAATGTGATAACCGGAGCTTTTCCGTGCCATTTCTGGCTCATACATTTTAATGTATCGCAAGGTACGGAGAAGATAACAGCCTCCAGATTATCATATACACCTTCAAGCTGTAATTCCATTACAGACTGCATAACGGAGCAAGCAAATGGCGGCAGATATGTACGAGCTTTTGAGATCGCTTTTTTCTGAGCGCCCCACATACCCATTGGAAGGTATCCGGAAGCATGTACAATTTCTTCTGGACAGTATACAGGCATGATACCTACTGCACCTTTACCAGTTTCTTTTTTATAATCTTCCATTGCTTTTTTAGGATCATCAGCAATAGCTTTCAATTCAGCAATAATTTCTTCAACTGTTCTCATGTTACATTCCCTCCTTATTATTTGTTGTTATCCATCATTTCGGATAATGCCTGAACACGAGTTTCGTACTGAGCCTGGGAGAATACGTTAGGGTCAGTCTGGTCACCATCAAAGCTTACAAATGGGATACCCATCTTAGCATTTACATATTCAGCACCTTCGTTGTTAAGGAGACCCATCAGCTTACAGCTGCGGTTAAGGTGAAGAACCATACCATCAGATTTGGAGTTGCTGACAACTTTGTAGAACTCTTCATAACGGTTAGAACCGCATGTGTTGATGTATACGTTTGTATAAGCTTCAGCCATGGATTCAAGATCACCTGGTGTATAAACAAGGCTCCAAAGTCCTGGATAAGCAGAACCTGTCATAACAGAGCCAACGTTCTTAAGGCCTTTGAATGTAGCGCCGAGGTATGTCCAAACAGCGATGCCTTCCCAAGTTACACGATGTTTCTCGTTTTCAGCTGCACCGAAAGCGTACTGTCCAGCAGCATCTTTTGCTTCCAGTTCATCAGCAAATTTATGGAATGTAATTTCAGCATAATCTCTTGCTCTTGCGCAAACGATCAATGCCATGTAGTTGAATAAATCGAAACCATTCAATGGAGATGGTTTACGGAATGCATATGTAGCAACTTTATTCCACCAGTATACGGAACGCTGTACCTGTTCCTGAACTTTCAGGAATTTGTCATAGTCAAATGCACGACCTGTAATATCTTCTAACTGTTTGATAGCTGCTCTGTACTGATCTGCGATGTACTCTTTGTTATGACGAGCAACCGGCATTGTATGGTTGAAAGGAACATCGATGATGATGCAAGGGATGTTCAGTTCTTTTGCAAGGTTTTCATACCATTTTAACAGTGTGTTACAGATATTGTTACATGTGATAACCAGGTCTGGAAGCGGAACGTAAGCAGCTTTGGATGTGGCTAATTTTTCCGGTTTTTCGCCAGTCATAGCTTCCTGTTTAAGAAGTTCCATATATCCGAGGTTTGTACGTGCATAAGAGCAGATATCAATGTTGTAACCTTTGCTATGAGCAACATCCAGCAAATCCTGGGATGCTTTTCTGGCGCCAGCACCAGCTGCATGTGTTTCCGGATAAACCATAGCGATATCCATAGCTACACAGAATTCCGGCGGAGCTACAGATGCGGACCAACAAACTAATTTGCCTGCTTTTTTTGCTTCCCATGCTTCTTCATCGAGTTTTGCCTGAAAATATGCCAAACACTCTTTTGAGCTTGCTTCGTTGATATTAATCTCCATAATTTTTACCTTCTTTCTTTAAAATTAAACCGTCTCTTATTTAGCTAACAGTTCTTCATAAGCTAAGAGAGCGGCGCCAAGGGCTCCTGTAATCTGAGGATTTGGTGCTACAGTGATTTTCTGTCCCAGTTCCTTTTCAATAGCATCTACTGCACCAGGATTCTGAGCCACACCACCACACATAACAACATCATTTTTTATATCGCCGCAACGACGTACCAGTGAACATGCTTTTGTAGCTACGGATTTGTGGACCCCTGCAACAATACTTTCTCTGGTCAGTCCCTTGGATAACTGGGAAATAACTTCGGACTCTGCAAATACTGTACATGTACTGCTGACAGATGCCCATTCTTTTGCTTTGAAATGGGCCTCGCCCATTTTGTCCAGCGGAATCTCAAGAACGCGGGACATTACATCTAAGAAACGTCCTGTTCCGGCGGCACATTTATCGTTCATATAGAACTGTGTGATATTTCCCTTATCATTTAATGCAATCGCCTTCGCATCCTGTCCACCGATATCAATAATTGTTCTTGCTGTCGGAACCAAATAGAAAATACCTTTTGCATGGCAGCTGATCTCACTGATCTGTTTATCTGCATTCTCTACAGAAAAACGTCCATAACCTGTTGCCACTGTATAATCAATGTCTTCCGGTTTAAGATCGATATTTTCAAAAACTGCTTCCATAACTCTCGTCGGGCCGGAAGTTCCGGTTCCCACCTGAACAACTGCAGACGATATAAGTTCTGCACCATCTTTCAGAATAACTGCTTTACTGGACGAAGAGCCAATATCTATACCTAATGTATACACGTTATTTCCTCCTGTATCCCTTCACAATTATTCAGCGTTTCCCCAACGGCTTGTAAATGTTGCATCATAGTTGATATCACCAATCTGTTCGATCAACTCAACAAGGATACCCTGTGTGTATTTCGGACGAATGAAGTTAACGATGATATCTTCTGTTCCTTCCTGTGGTTCTGCCTCAAGAAGTTCGTAGCCTAATGCTTTAACATCTTCCATTGTAGCTTTCAGATCATCTACAAGATAAGCTACGTGAGCGATTCCACCTTTACCCTTGTTGAATTCGCAAAGGACACCAGACTGAGGAATGATAAATTCAACAGCGTCTGCGCCTTCACCATGTTTTGTGAAGATCAGATGAGAATCATAAGCTTTTACATGTCCACGATAGTCTTCCTGAAGACCAAATGTTTTCATGAAAGTCTCTGCTTTCTCTACTGTAGGTAATACGATACCCCAATGATGTGTTCTGATAATGTGTTTGCCAATCCCTGTTTCTGCAAATAAATTTGCCATAGTAAAAACTCCCTTTCTTTAATTATATATATAATTATTTATAGTTCACGTTTGGAGCGGTCCGGGCCCTTAAGGCCCGTGACCTTTTATATGAATCTGGTTATCGCAAATTATTCGATAGTCAAGCCCATAACTTCATCTTTGAAGATTCTCTCATCCATCAATTTAACATTGCCGTTTTCATCGCGGTCAACAATTGGTTCGAAATCCATCTGTGCAAGAACCTGTGTTTCAACATCAATGCCCGGTGCAACTTCAATCAGATGTACGCCATCAGCTTTCAGTGCGAATACAGCACGTTCTGTTACGTAGATAACGTCTTTGCCTGCTTTGCCGGCAACAACACCGGAGAATGTGATCTCTGTAACTTTATTAACGAATTTATGTTTTTTGCCTTCTTCAAGAATCGTAAGCTTTCCGTCGCCGGTCTTAATCTTGACACCGTTTGTGAAAGTACCGCAGAATACAGCTTTCTTGGAGTTGGAGGAGATATTTGTAAATCCGCCGCTTCCTGTGATTCTGCTTCCAAGACGGCTGACATTTACGTTACCATTGATATCTACTTCTGCAAGACCGAGGTAGCAAAGATCAAGACCGCCGCCATCATAGAAATCGAACTGATAAGCCTCATCAACGTAAGCCTGAGCGTTAACAGTACCGCCAAAACGAAGGCCGCCGCCAGGAACACCACCGATCGGGCCACATTCTACAGTCAGTGTCATTTCGCCTGCAATACCCTCTTCAGCAGCTACAGAAGACACCCATTCAGGAACGCCTACACCAAGGTTTACAACTACGTTTTTCTTCAATTCCATAGCTGCACGGCGTCCGATGATTTTCTTTGCGTCAAGCTTCTTAGGTTCAAGGCTGGATACAGGAACCTGTACATTTCCTGAGTAAGCCGGGTCATATGTACAATTAATACTCTGGGACTGATGTGGATCATCCGCTGGACATTCAACAACAGCGTCTACATAGATGCCAGGAATCTTAACAAGTTTGGAATCAAGCTGTCCGGCTTTAACAACACGTTCAACCTGAACAACAACAAGCCCACCATTGTTATGTACAGCCATAGCCTGTGCTGTACAATCCAGCGGAGCCATTTCTTTTTCCATTGTAACATTACCTAATTCATCAGCATATGTACCACGGATAAATGCAACATCGATTGGAATACGAGGATAGAAAAGCTGTTCCTGTCCTTCAAGTTCGATGATCTTAACAATATCTTCTGTTGTTTTTTCACTTAAACGTCCGCCACCGTTACGTGGGTCTGCGAATGTTCCAAGACCAACATGTGTAAATGTACCAACTTTGTGAGCAGCATTATCACGAAGCATCTGAGCAATAGCGCCCTGTGGAATATTGTATCCTTCAATTTTATTCGCATAAAGCATTTCACAAATTTGTGGAACAAAGTTGAAATGACCACCAATAACACGTTTGATCATGCCTTCGTGTGCATAATGGTCAGCATGGCTGCCATCTTTGTTACCTGTTCCAGCAACATAGAAAAGTGTTAAATCCTTTGGATGTCCTGTCTCTAAAAATCTTTCCTCTGCTGCGGCATTTAATGCCTCTGCAATACCATTTGCAACGAATCCACTTAATGTAAGGGTATCGCCGTCTTTGATCAAATCTGCTGCTTCTCTGGCTGTTAATACTTTAACCTTTCCCATAGTGACCTCCTTAAAACCTTTCTTGTATAATTTTCATAATTTATTTTGGGCTTTTATGAGTTTATTGTATATTTTTCGCACTGCTATTGCAATGAAATCAATCTGACCTTGTTTTATTCAAATTTCTAAACTTGAATTCAATTTGATTCAATTTCTACTTGACAATCTGCTAACAAACCACCATACTATAAATATAGCCTATAATAAGCGTAGGTTATCGTTCCAATGAATCTATGTTATTTTACACGAAACACAGGGGGTATACGATTAATGAGCGCATATGGAAACCTGCTGAAAACCTTAATTAATTTCTCCGGTTCCAAATTATCCATCGTTGCCGAGGAAGTCGGTTACGATGTATCCTATATCAGTAAATGGTGCAACAAGGCGAAACTTCCGGCTTCAAAAATGGCGCCGAACATCAACCGCACGCTTGCAAACCATTTTTCTCACGAGATTTTAAAGCACGAAGATCTGGCTTCATTCTCAAGACAATTCTCTGTTGAGGCAACGCCGGACTCTCTTAATTCCATTATTTACAATCTTTTAAAAGAGAATTATAAAGAATCCAGCCGTGAAGCCGCTAATGAACTTAATCATTCGGAAGCTTATAAGACAAGAGTCCTGTCTCTTGCCAACGACGTTTATGAATTTTTCAATCATGAACTTCCAAACACGCTAATGTCCTACAATGAACCGGTTGAAGTTTTATGCACTCTGGATATCTGCCGGTTCATCAACGAAAACAACGTCGACCTGCCGATCTATCCAATGCCAAATCATGAAATCAATGTCAAGATCGGCCTGGATATCAAAAAACTGATGGAGGACAGCTCCAATTACCTGAAACAGATTTACTACTTTATTAATTCTCACAGCTATCTGTCCTTTGACTTTTATAACGATGCTCTCATGAATAACATGAACACGATCATCATCAAGGATCATATGGCTATTTTGTGCGCCCTGGACCAGTATAACCGGATACTGACAGCCACCGTGATCACTGACCCCGAAAAAGTGAACCAGATTTACATCCGTGTACTTCCATCTTTCCGGGCAATGGATCTTCTGCTGCATGCCACAGAATCGGATGAATTCTATCAATATGGTTACCGGACAGACTTTTACTCCCGGGATAACTTCCAGATTTTCCTCGCCCGGGGTTTTGAGTTTCTTCTGCCTGTGGAATGTTGGGACTCCATCACTCACACGGCCAGAGAACGGGATAAGGACGAATTCATGGCTCATCTGGTCGGACAGCTGCAGATTACCTGGGAAGAAATTTTCGAAAAAAATTCCATGGATTTCTTTGTATTAAAGTCCTCCCTGATGAAATATATCGAAGATGGTGAAATCATCTTCGCCGACGTTGTCTATAACATGACGCCGGACGAACGGAAACTTCACATACAGAAGGTACTGGACATTACAAAGAACAATCCGAATATCCATTTTTACGTCATCGATGATGAATATCTTCCGAGTGTACAGCATCTGCTGCATACTTCCGTATTCAACAACCGAAAGAAGATGTTCCTCAAGAATCCACAGCGTTATCACACGGAGATCGGACCTCACTTCTATTCGGTCCTTTCGGATCAGATCATCAATGAGGTAAGCAGCTTTTTTGATGATCTCAAGTCACACCCATACTGCTTCTCCTACGACGCTGAGGGTCTTCAGAAATTTGCCGAAAAATACAGCTCGCTCATCTATCGCATGATTGATCTGAGTGCTTTGAAAAAATAGGAACTCATGCCCAAAACCCTGTTTCTTAGTTTTTTAAGAAATGGGGTTTTTCTTTGATTCATTTGTAATTCTATTTTATCATTAAACCCTATTCGTGTAAATGGTTAGCATGCAAACTATTATGTAAAAAAAAACAATCTTTTTTTGGTGCTTTTTACCAGACAAAAAAAGATATATGCTCTCATTGTCTGAAAACATATATCCTTTTCTAAAAAAACCTGATATAAAGGTATATCAGGTTTAAGAAGTTGCGGGGGCAGGATTTGAACCTACGACCTTCGGGTTATGAGCCCGACGAGCTACCGAACTGCTCCACCCCGCGTTATTATATCTTGTACTTTATTATTATATATCAGTTTTCCAATTTTGTCCAGTGTTTTTCATTTTTCCCTTTATTCGCGCTGTTGCAAGTCCGTTTCTTCTCTCCGGGCGACCCCACGACTCAGCAAAACATAAGCAAAAGTCGCTGTCGGAACACCGAGGACCATTCCGACAATTCCGGCCAATCCACCGCCGACAGTCACCGCAGCCAGTACCCACAAACCGGGCAGTCCTGTACGTTTTCCCACAACCCTCGGGTAGATCAGATTGTTTTCCACCTGCTGAAGTATAATAAAAAAAATCAAAAAGGTCACTGCTTTTTTCATTGAAATAAACATTAAAAGCAGCGCGCCCACGCCACCGCCGATATATGCCCCCAATATTGGAATAAACGCCGTCAATCCGACAATCAGACTGACGAGGCCGCTGTATTCCAGTCCAAGGATAAACATGCCTGCAAAACAGAGACTTCCGAGAATCAGTGATTCGATTCCCTGACCGGCAACAAAATTCTCAAACACTTCGATTCCTGTCAAAATCATTGATTTTACCGGCCGATACAGACCCTGTGGCATATATGCCCGGTACAGCCGCTTCATCTGTCTCTCCAGCTTTTCCTTGTCAAATAATATATATGCCGATAGTACGGTCACTATACCAACAGTTGCTGCGGTACGAAACACACCGGTCGTCATCCGGGCCATCTGGGGCAAAAGCACGTCCATTGTCTGGTCCAACCGCCCCAGATAGCCTGATATGCCTTCCATCAGAGGAGAGATATCGAGATTTTTAATTCCCGCTTTTTCAATCAACACGGCCAAGGATTTCTCAAAGGCCTGCATATACGCCTCCCGGTTCTCAATAAACTGCTGCAAACTGGAAATCAATCGGGGCAGCGCAAAACAAAATACTGCCGCAACTACCCCGACTACTCCCAAATACACAGTCAGCAAACTGCAGGTCCGGGCGGCCTTCTTAGGTATCTTCCCTTTGTTCTCGTAAAAGTGTCGTACATACTCATAAGGATGATTCAGCACCAGAGCCAGAATTCCCGCACTGACTACCGGAATGAACTGACGTCCAGCAAACACAAGCTGTCGGCATATATATCCGGAATGAACAATGATAATTATCAAAAAAACCACATAGGTCATTACTACCATCCATTGACGTACAGATCTGCGCTCCATCAAAATGCCTCCTCACTCATGAGTATGGCCAAAAAGATTTTTTTCAAACAATCAAAGCATAAATATATTTTTTACTCAAGGGGATGGAGATTTTTAAGGGACACGTCCAGGATTGGTGCGGAATGGGTAAGGGCTCCGCTGGACACATAGTCGACGCCGATATCTTTGATCTGCTCGATATTTTCTCTCGTAATGTTGCCAGAACACTCGGTTTCAGCACGTCCCTCTGCCATAGCTACGGCCTCTTTCATCGTTTCCGCCGACATATTATCCAGCATGATAATATCGGCTCCCGCCTCCAGGGCCTCTTTAAACATGTCCAGGTTCTCGACCTCAATTTCAATCTTACGCACAAACGGCGCATATTCCCGTGCCATCTCTACCGCCTGACGCACACCACCGGCAGCCCCGATATGGTTATCTTTTATAAGGACGCCGTCGGACAGATTGTAACGATGGTTATGTCCGCCGCCAACCCGAACCGCGTATTTCTCAAAGATTCGCATGTTTGGCGTCGTCTTACGGGTATCTAAAAGTTTTGTATGAGAACCTTCCAGAAGTTTCACCACACTGCGGGTATAGGTTGCGATGCCGCTCATCCTCTGAAGATAATTCAACGCTGTTCGTTCACCGGAAAGAATAACCCGGATATCGCCCCGCACGACCGCAAGTATATCACCTTTTTTTACTTCTGCCCCGTCGGATACATATTTCTCCACCTGAATCTCCGGCTCCAGCAATTCAAAAACTCTCTGAAAAATATCCATACCGGCAATGATGCCATCGCCCTTACAGATTAATTGGGCCTCGCCTTTTTTATATGACCGCATCACCGAGTTGGTCGTTACATCTTCATCTGAAATGTCCTCCCGAAGAGCCTGTAAAAGCAGATTATCCACATTTAATCTGGTTGTTATTGGATTCATTTCCCGCTTCCCTCCTGATTTCTTCCCAAATATTTTCTTTACATCGGAGATGATACATCTCCGGATTTTCGTATTCATTCATGTCTATATTATAATATGTCTGTATCTTAGAAACATCCATCGCTGCCCGAAGCTGATTTCTGCCCTTCAGGGAATGGGTCTGTATATGTCTGGCCGCCCGCTCAGCAAATACAAGGCTTTCAAGCAGAGAATTACTTGCCAGCCGATTCGCTCCGTGAACACCATTACAGCTCGTCTCTCCGGCAGCATACAAATGGGTCATCGATGTCCGACTGTTTCTGTCCACCCAGACGCCGCCCATAAAATAGTGCTGTGCCGGAACAACCGGTATCGTTTCCTTCGTAATATCGTATCCTTCTTCAAGGCACCGTTCATAAATATTCGGAAAGCGTTCCCGGATATCCATATCCTTAATCGTCAAAAACGAGAGCCGTACATAAGGCATGTGATCCTTTGCCATCTGACGGTGAATCGCCTCCGTCACCACATCCCTCGGTAAAAGCTCATCCACAAAACGTTCGCCCTGTTTATTATATAACACTGCGCCCTCGCCGCGAACCGACTCGGAAATGAGGAAGCTGCGTCCCGGCCGACACGTATACAAAGTCGTCGGATGAATCTGAACATAATCCATATGCTCCACCCCAATCCCGTGCTTTAAAGAGATCGCCAGTGCATCCCCTGTCAAATGAGGGAAATTGGTCGAATGCTCATAGATACCGCCAATGCCACCGCAGGCCCAGATCACGTCCTGAGCAAACACCGGTTCCAAACGGCCATCCGCCATATGGAGAATCACACCATCACACTGATTATCCTTTTCAAGAATATCGACCATTTCTGTCTGCGTCATCATCGTGACATTGGGCTTTTCCTGAACCCGTGCCAACAGCGTGCTCGTAATTTCTTTTCCTGTAATATCCTCATGATAAAGAATCCGTTTTCTCGAATGTGCTCCCTCTCTTGTATAAAGGAGCTCTCCGTTCTCCCTGGCAAAATCAACGCCATAGTCAATCAACTGATCAATGACATTCCTTGAAGAGCGAATCATAATATCCACCGATTCTTTCCGATTTTCGTAATGTCCGGCCCGCATGGTGTCCTCAAAGAAGCTGTCATAGTCTGCCGCATCGTGAAGAACACAGATGCCTCCCTGGGCCAGGAAAGAATCGCTCTCTTCTAATTCCGCCTTTGTAATCATTAATATATCCGCCGACTCCGGCAAATGCAGCGCTGCAAAGCATCCGGCAACACCACAGCCGACAATTATCACATCATATATCCGTTTCATATAACCGCCGCCTATCTGGACAATTCCAGCATACGCTTCAATGGTGCATGTGCCTTATCCATAAAATCTGCTTCCATCTGAAGTCCCTCCCTGTCCTGCTCTAAAACAGAGATGATTTTATCCAGCGTCACTTTTTTCATATCTTCACAAATCTGGTACGCCGCCGTCGGATAAAAAGCTTTTCCCGGATTTCTCCGTTTCAGCTCGTACATGACCCCAAGCTCGGTTACAATAATAAATTCCTGCGCCTGACTCGCTGTTGCGTAATCAATAATTCCCGATGTGCTTCCGATATAATCCGCCAGTGCGATCACTTCTTCCCGGCATTCCGGATGCACAAGGACTTTAGCTCCCGGATGTTTGTCCAGGGCAGACTGAACGTCTTCTTTTGTGATCATCGTATGTATCGGGCATCCGCCGTCATTAAAGATAAACTTCTTTTCCGGGACCTGACGCGAAATATAGGTTCCAAGGTGCTCGTCCGGAATAAAATAAATGACCGGGTTCGGAAGAGCTTTAACGACCTTCAGCGCATTGGAAGACGTTACACACACATCTGAATGGGCTTTCAGCTCAGCAGTTGAGTTTACATAACATACAACCGCCACATCATCCCTATATATGTCCCGTATTTCCTCAATCCTTTGCACAGTTGCCATGTGCGCCATCGGACAGTCCGCTTCCGGTTCGGGAAGCAGGACCTTTTTCTCCGGATTTAAAAGCTTCGCACTTTCTCCCATAAAGGATACTCCACAGAGGACAATGGTCTGTTCCGTAACTTTTGTTGCCATCTCACTCAGATAGTAGGAATCTCCTACATAGTCCGCAATCTCCTGAATATCGTCTTCCACATAATAATGTGCCATAATAACCGCATTTTTTTCCTGTTTTAACCGCAGAATCTGCGCCTGTTTTTCGTTCATCTCTGCCTCCACCCTTTTTCGTTTCTTCAGGTTTCGTTTCAGTATAGCACATTTGTTTATAGTTGACAAGACACCTGTCCTTTCACAAAAGTTATCTAAATAATATATCGTGGTTAATCGTCTGATAAAAAAGCTTCTCAAAAGCCTCCTGTTCCTTCGTCTGGGCCAGCGCCCACATCATCTTTGTCACTGTCGCTTCCAGCGTCATATCATAGGATTCGAACACCGGAAAACGCTCTTTGAGTTCTTTTCCCACCTGATACACCGACATGTCGCTGCCCTCATGGGTGACCTGGGTTGCCATGACAAGAAATTTGCCCGCCTTCATCCAACGCTCAATGGCGTTATAAAAGCTGTTGTCGCCATAATTTGGCAGTCCGCCAACTCCAAAGGATTCAATGATCACTCCGTCGTAATCATTAATCAGAGCATCCAGAATGCTTCCGTTCATCCCCGGAACCAGTTTCAACAAAAAAATCCGTGAATTCATCGCATGACCAAACTTCAAAGGACGCATCGTCTGCTCTTTATCATCAATGTAAAAAATGATCCGCTTGTCATGAATACTGGCAATATCCGGGTAATTAATACTCGAAAAGGCATTGTAGCTTTTAGAACGGATTTTTTTTGCCCGGGTTCCGGCAATGACCTTTCCCCCAAAAACAATAACAACGCCGTGGGCCCGGTCATCAGACGCAAAACGCAGACTGTCCAGAAGATTGGAACGGGCATCCGTGATCGCCAGATCGATTGGTTTCTGTGCACCGGTAATGACCACCGGTTTTCGGTTATTCTGAGTAAGATAGGATAAAGCCGCTGCCGTATAAGCCATCGTATCTGTCCCATGACAGATAACAAAGCCATCGTAATACTCATATTTCTTTTCGATCAACTCAGCCAGAAGCAGCCAATGTGAAGGGTCAATATTCGTACTGTCCAGATTAAAAGGCGCTGCCGTATCAATCTGACAGAATTCCTTTGCTGTCGGAATATAAGAAATAATTTCCTCCGCTGAAATCTGTGGCGCCAGCCCATGCTCCGTATATTTTGAAGCAATCGTGCCGCCCGTTGCTATCAACAATATTTGTTTCATTTTTCTTCCCTGTTCCTTTACTTCCCTTTATAAATATCTATAGCGCCAGTATAGCAACTTTCGTCAGGCGCCGTCAAGGTCATGTAAAAATTAGAAATAAATTCATGGTTGACGCATAAAATAAATCAAGGTATACTATTTATATAGGGCGCAGTAGCCAAGTGGTAAGGCAATGGTCTGCAACACCAGTACGCACCGGTTCAAATCCGGTCTGCGCCTCTGAGAAAGGTCTGGAAATTATACGTTCCGGACCTTTTTTGATATCTGACGGTATACAGTACAAAGGAGAAACTCATGTCACACAGAAAAGAGTTAAAACAACGTGCAAAACACAATTTGAAGAAACATTATCTGTTATTTGTTGCCCTCTGCCTGATCGCTGCCTTTATCGGCAGTGAATTCAGTTCATCACTCAGCATTATCAATTCGGTCAACCCGGAAAGTTCCGGGACGTATACGGAAGACCCGAACGTTTCCGGTCCGGAAGAAGGATTGACAGACGTTATTTTACATATTATTTCCGGGAATCTGGAAGAAGGCGATGCCCAGGCCGCCCGACTTACCGAGCATATGGTCGCCCAGTCAGAAAAAGACCGCACAACCGTCTTCGGACGGAGCCGGGGCGTACTTTCCATGTTCATCAACAGCATCACCTCCGGCTCACTGCTCGTCCGAATCGCCATGGGTCTGCAATCTTTGTTCCAGTCCCAGAGTCTCTCTCTGATGATTTTAATTCTGCTCAGTATGCTGCTCATTTTCATGGGATGGTTTCTCACGATCAACGTTTATCCGGTGATCGCCCGGAGAATGTTCCTGGAAGGGCACTGTTACAACGAAGTCCACAGCCACCGTTTTCTTTTTCTGTTTAAAATTAAACGCTGGCTTCGAGCCGCCTCCACTATGCTCCTTGTTCGTATTTTTAAAGGGCTGTGGTGGTGTACTCTGATCGGCGGCATCGTCAAGCATTATTCCTATTATATGGTGCCGTTTATTGTCGCAGAAAACCCGGATATTGCTCCGCGGACGGCCATTCGTCTGTCCCGCCGGATGATGAAGGGACACAAATGGGAATGTTTCCTCCATGAACTTTCTTTCCTCGGATGGATGATTCTCGGCAGTCTGACCCTCGGTGTCAGCAACATTCTTTTTATGAATCCATATACAATGGCTTTTTTCACCGAATATTATACGGAGCTTCGTCGTCTTGCCAAAGAAAAACAGATTGAAAATGCCGGTTTACTCAATGACAACTATCTTTTTGAAAAAGCAGATTCGAAAACTCTGGCAAATGCTTATCCCGATATTATCACTGCAGCTTCTCAACCCCGGATTACCCTCTCCGATTTAAAGGGATTGCCAAAAATCATTGCAGATATGTTTGGTGTCACCTTCCGCCGTTCAAAAGCAGAACAGGCCTACGAAAAAGATCAGGCCAGACTCACACGGATTGACCGTGAAATTGCTGCAGTAGAAGGCCGGGTTTATCCGACACGGCTTTCACCATTCCCTTCTGATGCGAAACGGGAGTGGATTGGAACTGTTCATTATATCCGACACTATTCGATCTGGTCCATTATCGTTATTTTCTTTGCCCTGTCCTTCATCGGCTGGGTTTGGGAGGTCAGTCTGCATATGATCACCTATGGCGAATTCGTCAACCGCGGGGTACTCTTTGGCCCATGGCTGCCGATTTACGGCACAGGAAGTGTTCTGATCTTATTACTTTTAAAGAAATTCCGTAAAAACCCGCCGTTAGAATTCATTATGGCCATCACCCTCTGCGGTCTGATTGAATATTTTACCGGTTATTATCTGGAAATGACCCACAACGGTCAGCGTTGGTGGGATTATACCGGCTACTATCTGAATCTTCACGGACGTGTCTGCGCCGAAGGCCTGCTGACATTCGGCCTCGGCGGTATGCTGATCGTCTATGTTCTGGCCCCGGTGCTGGATAACCTTATACAACGAATAACCCACAGGATCCTTATCCCTTTGTGTGTCGCACTCATAATTCTTTTTACCTGTGATGAATGCTATTCAGCCACCCACCCGAATACCGGAACCGGAATTACAGCCTATATGATCGACAACGAGATGAAACACGCTTCGCGAGTTTCACTCGTTATCGCGACAGTCGCCAAATATCCGCACAAGTGCGGCTGCTTGGCTCGTTGCTCGCATAAATAAAAAGAGCTTATCCGGAACGTCTCAAAAAGTGCCCGGACAAGCTCAGATAATTATTTTTTAGACTCTTTGCGAAAACGCAGAAACCAATCAAGACTGTATTCCGTATCCGACGGATTTGCCATATAACGCTCGGCTTCCTCACAGGTCGTTGGCGTCGGAATGATCACATCCTTTCCAGTAATCCAGTTGGCCGGTGTGGAGCAGTGCTCAGCGTCCGCCTTCTGTAAAGCGATAATGGCCCGACGGATTTCTTCAAAATTACGTCCGGTCGTCAACGGATAGTAAATGATCGCACGAATCACCGATTCAGGGTCAATGATAAAGACGGCCCGAACAGCCTGTGTAGAGGATACATTCGGCTGAAGCATACCATATTTTGTGGAAACTTTCATGTTTAAATCGGCAATTATTGGAAAATTAATCTTAGGTTTAGAAATACCATTCCACTCCAGTTCTTCAATCTTCCGGAGCCATGCAATATGAGAATAAAGAGAATCTACCGACAAACCAATCAATTGGGTATTCATCTCTTTAAATGAATCTTCCATAGATGCCAATGTCATAAACTCTGTTGTACACACTGGTGTAAAATCCGATGGATGTGAAAAGAACAGGACCCACTTTCCTTTAAAATCTTCCGGAAAATTTATGGTCCCCTGTGTCGTAAGGGCTGTAAATTCCGGCGCTTTGTCGCCAATCAATGGTAATCTATAGCTGTTTGTTTCTTCGTTCATCTTTATTTCCTCCTGTTACAATAATTATAATATACGAATTTTATTATAATATGCTCATTTTCAAAAAATAATCCAAACACTTGATATATTATCTCATTAAAACCTCACAGTTTGAAAATTTTTTCTGTTATTATTCTCCAAATAAAAAACCCCGAAAATCAAAACTTTCGGGGTTGCGTAGAGGCGCAGACCGGATTTGAACCGGTGCGTACTGGTGTTGCAGACCATTGCCTTACCACTTGGCTACTGCGCCTTACATGATGCACTTTTGTGCAATGACTCCAAGGGGATTTGAACCCCTGTTACCGCCGTGAAAGGGCGGTGTCTTAACCGCTTGACCATGGAGCCTCAGCGATATCTATACTATCATATCCAAAGAGTTTTGGCAAGAGAAATTTTCATTTTTTCCAGATTTTTTCATTTTATTCCGTCAGCAGGTGTAAATCTGACTTTTTCAGATAAAGCCTTTCCGGCATCTTATCCCGTCCATATTGCCACGCATCTTTAGATACTTTCCAATCCACCCGTCCTGAAGCATGTATCGACGTCTTGAAGGAAATATTGTACTCAAACAAATCCTCTGTTACCACTGGTTCAAGCACAGAAAAAACAAGCCCCTCCTTATCCTCTGCTTTATGCATACTAAATTGATGCGCGCGGATGGCCACTGCCTGAATGTCCATCCCGGCTTTTCCCTGAATCGGCAGTTCCATATCCCACTCCTCCGCATAAATGCCAGAATCCACAGGCCGGACTTTTGCAATATTTTTACATCCGGTCAATCGGGCTATAGTTATGTTTCCCGGCTCATCAAAAAGCCATTTTGTATTGCCCTGACCTGCAAGCCGGCCCTGTTTAAGAACAATCATTTCTTCACTCATCCGGTACACTTCGTCCCTGTTGTGGGATACTAAAATAACAATTCCCGGATAAGTTTCGAGCATTTCCATCAGATTTCTCTGCATCTGGTCCCTCAGATAAACATCCAGCGCCGAAAATGGCTCATCAAGCAATATGACTTCCGGCTCACAGACCAACATTCTCGCCAGAGCAACTCTCTGCTGCTGCCCTCCGGAAAGCTCTCCCGGAAGCCGCTTTTCCAGCCCGTTCAGATGAAATTGTTCCACTATCCCACCAACCCGCTGCATGATTTCTCCTCTTTTTCCGGTCAAACCTGCAGCAATATTCTGTTCCACAGTCATCGTCGGAAAAAGAGCATAGTTCTGAAAGAGATAGCCCACTTTACGTAACTGGGGTTTTAAATTCATCCTCTCTGAAGAATCAAACAGAGTCTTACCGTTAACAACAATGCGCCCCTCATCCGGCCGCTCAATTCCGGCAATGCTTTTTAAAGTCAGGCTTTTGCCGCACCCGGATGCACCGAGAATGCCAATACGCCGACTGTCACTTTGAAATGCAATATTCAATTTAAAAGCCCCTAAATCCTTCTTGATCAAAACCTCGATTAACATCCTACCACCGTTTCACATGCTTCATCTGTTTCCCGATAATTAAATTCATTACGCACACAATGCCAAAAGCAAGGAGCATGACAATTCCGACCCAAACCCCTGCCGTCAGATAATCGCCGTCCTGTATGACCATAGCGATTTTCTGTGAGATTGTCCCGGTTTTTCCCGGAATATTTCCTGCCAGCATAGAGGTGGCGCCATACTCCCCCATCGCTCTTGCAAAGGTTAAAATCGTCCCGGCTGCCACCCCCGGCCCGGCTGTCGGCATGACGACCTTCCAGAAAATCTTCCATTCCGACATGCCCAGGGTCCGGGCCGCATAGATCAGATTCACATCAAGTTGTTCAAATGCTGCCCGGGCATTCCGATACATTAAGGGGAAGGCAATCACTGTCGCCGCGATCACACAGCCTGCCCAGGATTGAACGACCTTAATATTGAACGTATCATACAGGCAGGCCCCCACAGGTCTCCTGGTACTAAAGAGCAAAAGCAGAAAAAATCCTGCGACCGTCGGCGGAAGGACCATCGGCAATGTCAAAATTCCATCCATCACAGCCTTTATCCCCGGTTTTGCCCTCACCACCTTTCGGGCCGCATAAATCCCCCCAAAAAACGCCAGAACAGTGGCCACCGCACCGGTCTTCAGCGAAATGATCAGAGGGCTCCAGTCCAGATTCATTAAAATCTCTCCTACTTTTTCCATTCTTCATCTCCCCTGCTCTCAGGCATTGTTATTCCACATTCGTATCAAAATAATAATTCTCAAACACATCCTCAGATGCATCCGAAAGAACAAACTGTAAGAAATCCTCCGCTGCCTTTTTCTGTGTTTCATCCGCTTCTTTATTCTGGACCAGACAAATCGGATAGATCACATCACCCGTCAGGTCATAACTTACTTTTTCAAGGATTTCCACCTTATCTTCATAGCCATAGGTATCTGAATAATAGGTTGTTCCCACCTCGCAGGCCCCTTCAGCCACCGCGATCAGCACCTTGCTTACATTGTCCTGCTCACTGATCTCCACACCGCCCAGAGCATCGGATATTTCCTGTGTCGTAATGAGAGAAATATCCTCCACTTCCTGCAAAATTCCCATATTTACAAGCGCCTGACGGGTATATTTGCCCACCGGGACACTGCCGCCGGCCAGCGCAATACTGGCAGCTGTCTCCAGATTTTCAAGTCCGGTCACCTTCGTACCACTGTCTTTTAACGTTAATACTACGACCTGATTGTTGACAACATTATGACGTGAACCTTCAATTATCAGCCCATCCGCCTCCAGTTGATTCATCTGCTTCTGCGCTGCCGAAAAGAAAATATCGCAGGCGTAACCTTCTTCAATCTGGGTTAAAAGCTTTCCTGAACTGTCCGCGTTAAATGTAATCTTTACTTCCGGATGTTCGCTCTGGTATTGCTCTGCCAGATCGGTCATTACCGTGTTGAGACTGGCAGCAATAAATACTTGAATCTCTGTCTCCTCTGCTCCGCTCTCCTCATTTTGAACTGCCTCTGCCTTCGTTTCTTCGCTTCCGGCTGATTCCGCCTCTGCCTTTGGCTCATCCTTGCCCGAACAGGACATAAGACCCGTAAGCGCACCTATCACCATTCCCACTGCCATTATCCGTTTCATCCATCGTTTCATCTTCTTGCACACTCTCCTTCTGTTCCACTTAATATTCCAAGGCCGTGCTTTAACTCGGGCAATATATACTCCAATGCTTCCCGGACCGCTTTTGGGCTTCCCGGCAGATTAACGATCAAAGTTCCTTTTCTTATCCCCGCCTCTCCCCGGCTTAACATCGCCCGCTTTGTAATTGTCATCGAATATGCCCGAATTGCTTCGGCAATTCCCCGGGCCATCCGGTCACACACTGCAATTGTTGCTTCCGGCGTGATATCCCGTTTTGAAAATCCCGTTCCTCCCGTAGTAAGGATCAGCTGTACCTGCCGACTGTCGGCAAGCCGCTCTAACTCATGTTCAAGCATTTGTTGTTCATCCGGAAGAACAAACATTTCCACAACCTCATACCCGTCCTCCAAAAGCATCTCCCGGGCCGTCGGTCCGCTTTGATCCTCGCGCTTCCCAGCATATCCCTTGTCACTTAACGTAATCACCGCCGCCGTATAAGGTCGCCTGCCGTCTGTCGGAATTTCCACAACCTCATCACCCTTTTCAATGCGTCCGCCGTGCAAAACCCGGGCAAATATCCCCTCTCTCGGCATAATGCAATCTCCCATCCGCTGGTAAATCTCGCAATGGCTATGACATTCCTTTCCTATCTGTGTCACTTCCAGCACAGCATCCCCAATCTTAAACCGAGTGCCTGTAGGCAGCGCAGCCAGATCAAAACCTTCAACGACAAGATTTTCTCCAAAGTCACCGTATGCGACATCGGCACCTTTCGAACGAAACGCTTCTATTTTTTCCTGCGAAAGGAGGCTGACCTGCCGATGCCAGTCTCCGGCATGAGCATCGCCGACAATTCCCCATTTTTCTTTTAATTCTGCCTGTAATACTTCCTGTTTTTTCGTTCCCCTGCGCTCACTGATGCAGATTGCCCGAATTATACCCATATTTTTCCTCCTGCTCCTCTAAGCATTATTTTTTATCCTTTTCCGAAGCCGCAATTCGGAAATGTACATACCGGGCATGACAGACATAATCCGCCTTCCCCCATTAAAGCGATTTGCTCTTCTGTTAATTTTTCACCGGTTAAAATTCTTGGGAGCACCAAATCGAAAATTGTCCGTTTTGAATACATCACACACCCCGGAAGCCCCATGATTGGAACTTTTCCTTCATAATAAGCCAACATGAACATCGCTCCCGGAAGTACAGGTGCACCATAGGTAATAACCTCTGCTCCCGTATTCTTAATCGCCAGAGGCGTGCGGTCATCCGGATCCACACTCATCCCGCCTGTACACAGAATCATATCAACCCCGGCCGTCAGCATCCTCCGAATCGCTTCTCCAATCTGTTCCGGGTCATCCCCACACAGTGCATGTTCCGTCATCCGCGCGCCATACTCGGCCAGCTTTTCCTCAATTACCGGAGTAAATGTGTCTGCAATACGATTTTTATAAACCTCATTTCCGGTCACGATCACACCGGCGGTATGAAGACGATAAGGCCAAATTTCAAAAACCGGCGCCGAGCCGCCCACCTGGCGGGCCGCCTCCATCATTTCCTTTTTGATCACCAGCGGAATAACTCGCGTTCCTGCAATTTTATCGCCCTTTTTCACCGGAAAATCGCCATGTCTGGATGCGACCATCATCTGTCCCAGACGATTGATCCCGGTTAACTTTTCCCGGTCAATTTTCAGCACACCGTCGATATCAGCAAACAGCTCAATCTTACCTTCTTTAATCTCCGAGCCATGCATATGTGCCCCTTGGCAAATTTCGCATAAAACCTCTGCCGCTTCATTTTCATGCATCGTAGTCTCGTCATTTTCCCAGATATAGATATGTTCTTTCCCCACCCCCAAAAGCACCGGTATGTCCTCTTCCGCGATCACATGACCCTTTCGAAACACTGCGTCCTTTGTGACTCCCCGGATGATCTGGGTAATGTCATGGCATAATACCTGGCCGACAGCATCTTCTGTACGTATTAATTTCACTGAATTTCTCCTTAATATTTTTGCTATCAATAGTATAATGTTTAAAAATCAGAATGTCAATTGAAGGACTTTTTCCATTATCTACAGTTTCAATACCCTAACTGTATAATAAAAAAACAGGCTATTCAATAATGAATAACCTGTTTACAGCTCCCCGAGCGGGGCTCGAACCTGCAACAACTCGGTTAACAGCCGAGTGCTCTACCATTGAGCTATCGAGGAATATTTATTTTATATCGCTAAAATGACGTTCACCGAAAAAGCCCTGCTTTTAAGGTTACGTCAGGCAGCCAAATCTTTTGAAGACGCATGTGCCTTCAAAACTACATACTGAAAATATCTTCCATCGTCTCTTTCTCTCTCCTGACCCGCCATCTGGTCATGCCCTCGACCG